>Ga0256840_1001978_pt1 | contig 18560 bp, 20 predicted proteins | sample 355202metaG_FD_185969 | JGI IMG/M metagenome (GOLD analysis project Ga0256840, IMG submission 185969) | Hydrothermal vent microbial communities from Mid Atlantic Ridge, Atlantic Ocean - 355-202 | ecosystem: Environmental > Aquatic > Marine > Hydrothermal vents | place: Atlantic Ocean: Mid...
GCACCCTCTACATTTTTTATTTCAGTATCTACAAAAATAGAAGTTCGGATACCTGCTTTTTTAAACGCTGCAATTACTTCACGTAAAAAATTTAGATGTTTAACCGTGTCCCAACCGGCGTTAGATGTAATTGCATCCGGTGGGTCGGGAACCAAAGTAACCTGTTCGGGAACAACCTCTAAAACTAGTTGAATAAACTTATCCGAAGGATATCCCTCAATATTAAACTCAGTTTTTACCAAGGGGCGTAAATCACGTACATCTTGATAGCGAATATGGCGTTCATCAGGGCGTGGATGTACTGTAATTCCTTGTGCACCAAAACGCTCACAATCAACAGCTGCTTTTAAAACGTCGGGTACATTTCCGCCCCGGGCGTTGCGTAATGTAGCAATTTTATTTATATTTACACTTAATTTTGTCATTTTAGATAATTTAAAAAGGTATAATCAGCAAAATTAAGCTATTTTTTTGTTTATTTGTAAAATGTTAGCTAAAGAATTAATATCGGATGTTGTACCTGTTATCAAAACTTCGGAAACAGGAACCAAAGCACTTAACTGGATGGAAATTTTTCGAGTTTCGCATTTGCCTGTAGTGAATAACGAAGATTTTTTAGGCTTAATATCAGATACCGATATTTATGATTTAAACTTGCCGGATGAACCCATTGGGGCACATCCTTTGTCGTTAATGCGTCCTTTTGTTTACGATTATCAACATATTTACGAAGTAGTAGATTTAGTTTCGCGATTAAAATTAACTATTGTTCCTGTTTTGAATGAGCATAAACAATATGTTGGATGTATAACCCATCACGATTTAGTTGCGCACTTTTCTGAAATTACCGCTGCCTCAGAACCCGGAGGAATAATTATTTTAGAAATGAACATTCATGACTATTCATTAAGTGAAATTGCACAAATTGTTGAAGGGAATGATGTTAAAATCCTCAGTTTATATGTTTCAAGTCATAAAGACTCTACAAAGATAGAAGTTACCTTAAAATTAAACACAAATAATTTATCAGGATTAATTCAGGCTTTTGAAAGATACAATTATTCTATAAAAGCTTCGTTCTTAGATGATGAGCGCCTAGAGTTTTTCTATCAAGACCGTTTTGACTCTTTTATGAATTATCTGGACCTATAATTATTTAACAAGTAAAATTTCTAAATTTCTATTTTTTTTTCAGCTTTAACGATGCGATTGTATTATAAAATTTTTCTGTTCTATATTGTTTTTACGGCACATTTTCAAAATATTTCTGCATTACACGGTAAAATATTTTATGATGATACAGTTGAGGTAGTTCGGATAAATAAAATTATCATTACCGGAAATAAGAAAACAAAAGAGCAGATAATAAGGCGGGAACTTACTTTTAACGAAGGGCAAATATTTAGAATTTATGAGCTTAACGAACAAATTGAAAAAACACGTGAACATCTTTTAAAATTACCGCTTTTTAATTTTGTAACCATTGATAAAGAATTTGTGGGGGTAGATTTAATTAACTTATACATAATTGTTGAAGAACGTTGGTATATTTGGCCTGAAACGCGAATCATTAATAATGAACGAAATCTTAATTCATGGTGGGAAACAAAAGATTTTAGCAAACTGGATTATCGAATTTCCGTATTACAGTATAATGTTTTCGGTTTAAACCATAAACTTAGAGTTGGCTTATCAATGGGGTACACCAAAGAATTTTTTATAAAATACCAAAACTTATTTTTAGATAAAAGGCAAAGACATTTTTTAAACGTGAAAGCAAAAGTTTATTACCGTGATAAACAAATTTACAGAACTTATCAAAATAAACTTGAAACATATGTTAGTAAAAACGATTATGCTATTCAGGGTTCTATGTTTGAATTAATCTATAATTTTCGTCCCTTATTTTATGGGAATCATTTTTTTAGTCTTGCTTATTTAAATCAAACAGTGGAGGATAGTTTGGCAGGCTTAAATCCCAATTTTTTGGGCGATTCAAATACTAATCTTTCTTTTTTTCAACTCAGATATAAATTTACTTTTGACAAGAGAAACTCAAGAGAATACCCTACAAAAGGTTTTTTAATTACCGCAACCATTCAGCAGCAAGGTTTAGGTATTTTACATAATAATGGTTTCTATAAACTATCGCTATATTCTCGTTTTAAACGGTTTTATCACATTGGCGGGAAATTTTACGGGGCAAACTCTCTTAGTTTAAAAAAAACATTTGACAACTATGAGGTTTATTACTTTAAAAGAGGCTTGGGATATTATGATTATTTACGAGGATATGAATACTATGTTATTGATGGGCAGGATTTTGCATTATTTAAAAGTAATTTAAAATTTAATTTGCTGCCACGGCAAATTGTTAAAGTACAGTTTTTACCTTTAAAAAAATTCAGAAAAATTCATTTTTCAATTTATTTAAATACTTATTTTGATATTGGATATGTTTATGACAAGTATCAGAATGATGTATATCAAAATACACTTTCCAATCAATTACAATATAGTGGTGGAATAGGCTTGGATTTTGTAACTTATTACGATAAAATAATTCGTTTTGAGTATTCAATTATTAAAACCGGAGAATCAGGATTTTTTTTGCATTTTACGGCACCTATTTAATTAAAAGAAAAAAAGGTATTATAGTAAATTAGGTGGAAAATAAAATAAATATTCGATAAAGAATCCGGCTACCGTCGGGTTTAAAATTATATTATATCTACTAAAATGGTAGTATAACGGAAAAATTATAAAATGAAAGTAGCAATTTACGGTAAAAGTTTTAATCCGGATTTTAACGAGTATATCATCGAAATTTTCAATATACTTGAAAAATCAAAATCACAAGTGAGTGTTTTTAAGAATTTTTTTAAATACATAAATGAACGGGTAAAAATTAATAATAAAGAAAATATCAAAGAGTTTTCTTCTTATCAGGATTTTGAAAATGATTATGATATTTTTTTAAGTATCGGAGGCGATGGAACTTTTCTTGAAAGCACTGCCTTTGTACGTGATAAAGGTATTCCGATTGCCGGAATAAATAGCGGAAGGCTTGGATTTTTGGCAAATATTTCAAAAAAAGATATGAAACAGGCATTGGAGCGAATTTTGAATAATAGTTACTCGTTTGAAGAACGCGAACCCATAAAATTAGAAACTCCGGGTAAAGAATTTGCCAATGAAAATTTTGCAATTAATGAAATTACGGTTCAAAAAACCGACTCCAGCTCTATGATAACTATCCATGTTTATATTGATGGGCAGTTTTTAAATACATACTGGGCAGATGGATTGATTATCTCTACACCTACCGGCTCAACCGCCTACTCTTTAAGTGCCGGCGGTCCAATTGTAGCTCCAAATGCAAAAAACTATATTATTACACCATTGGCTCCGCACAACCTGACTGTACGTCCTATTGTTATTCCAAACCATCATGAATTAACATTAAAAATAGATGGTAGAGACCAAAACTACCTGGTTTCTTTAGACCACCGGCATAAAGTTTTTTCAACATCCGTTGAATTGAAAATAAAAAAAGCTGAATTTAAAATAAAAATGCTAAAACATGATGACCGTACATTTTACACAACCCTTAGAGAGAAATTAATGTGGGGTTTGGATAAGCGAAATTAAAACTTAAATTAAACAATTCTCCTGCAAATATAAATCATTGGATATTTAGATTATTTAACATTTTTTTTTAATGATAATAAAACAAAATGCATTTTTAAACGTATTAATAGTGTTATAAACATTTTAATAGCATTGGTGGCAAAATTTTTGTGTTTTATCAATAAATTAGGAATTTTAGTTTAACAATTCTAATTTTGCATTGATTTTTGATTAAGAACTTTAGAAAAAGATATTCACAAAAGGCAAAGGAAATAAAAACTAAGTATATGAAAAAAAATTTCTTATTAACAATAATCATTTGTTTAGGCTTTTTTAATATTCATGCTCAACGTTGGAAAGCAGAAAGAAACACTTTGGTATTTGGTGTCGGTATGACTCAATTTATGGGCGACTTAGGTGGTGGCTCAAAAGATGCTGCACACTTTTTTGGTGTTAGAGATATTAATTTTGATAAAACCAGACCATATATAAGTGCTAAATTCAGGTATAGAATACTGGAGGACGTGGCTGCAAAAGCCGGTATATCGTGGGGTATAATTGCCGGATCTGATGCAACATCCGGTTCGGAAGGAAGGAGATTACGAAATTTAAGTTTTACTTCTAATATCTGGGAATTCAATTTACAAGGTGAGTATTATTTTATTAAAGAAAAAGCCAATCCGAGATACTCATTTTCTAGTCTGCGAAGCATACGCAATTTTAGTGCATATGTTTTTACAGGAGTAACTTTTTTATATTTTAACCCAAAAGCTGAGTATAATGGTGTAAAATATGAGTTACAGCCATTAGGAACAGAAGGTCAAGGAATTGGTGATAATCCGGCACCTTATAGTAAATTTGCAATAGGTTTACCGATTGGTTTAGGAGCTAAATACAATCTAACACGAGAGTTAGCCATTGGGATTGAAATATCCAATACCTATACAACCAGTGATTATTTGGATGATGCACATGATAGCTACTATGATAATGAATCCATTAGGAGTACTTATGGCGATATTGCTGCCGAACTCGCCGATAGACATTTGAACCCTGACGGAACGGATGCCCCTCCATATGAATCGGGAAAAACAATGCGCGGAAATCCTGATTACAACGATGCTTATATTTTAACGGTAATTACTTTGACCTATAAACTTAAAAGAAACGTGTCCGGACTTCCAAAATTTTAATTGAAACCGGAAAACTAAAAAAAAACACAATGTTTATAAAGATACCCAATATAAAGAAGGTATTCCTACTGTTTTTGCTTATTTTTCAGCTAAATACATTTGCTCAAAAAAAAAGTCATGAAATTGGGTTCTTTGCTGGAGCAGCTTATTATACCGGAGAGTTAAATAATGGAGTACCCTTTTATTCTCCTTCGCTTGCTTATGGTTTTTTATACAGATACGACATTAATAAACGTTACGCTTTAAAATTATCAGGAACATTTAGTCGCTTGACAGGAAACGATGCATCTTCAAAAAATCCTTATGAACAATGGCGAGGACGTAGTTTCTCTACTTTTGTAAGTGATTTTGCGGCAATGTTTGAATTTTCCTTTCTTCCTTTTCAGGCGGCAAGTTTACGCGAGTACTATTCTTTTTATCTTACAGCAGGTTTAGGTGCTTTTTATATGCGGTCTCCTGCCCAAATACCTGTTCATCCGACAATCCCATTTGGAATTGGATTTAAGTATGGAGTATCCAAAAGAATGGTGATAACCGGAGAATGGACTTATCGTAAAACTTTTACCGACTATATTGACCAACTTCCGCCTGACGAGTACACTTCGGGCAGTTTACCACTAAAACAATCTTCTTACGATAAAAGTAAAGATTGGTATTCTTTTGCAGGTATCACAATAACTTATAAATTTGCACTTGGTAGGCATTCGTGTCCGGCATACGGATATCTGTCAAAATAAATTTAAATAAATTAAAATGACATTTGTTGAGCAGATAGACAAACAAAAATTGCCCACGCATGTTGCAATTATTATGGATGGCAACGGTCGCTGGGCAAATAAACATGGAAAAAACAGAGTGTATGGACATAAGCAAGGTGCAAAAACAGTTAAAGAAATAGTAAAAATATCCGGTGAAATAGGTCTGGAATATCTCACTCTTTATGCGTTTTCTATGGAAAATTGGAATCGCCCTAAAATGGAAGTTGATGCACTAATGGCTCTTTTGGTCTCTTCAATAAACTCTGAAACAAAAGAATTAGTAAAAAACAATGTAAAATTGCTTTCTATAGGAAATCACGACATATTACCCAAAAATGTGCGTAAAAAATTATATGAGGCTATTGAAGCTACCAGTAAAAATAATGGTCTAAAACTCGTACTTTCATTAAGTTACAGTGCCAAATGGGAGATACTGGAAGCGGTAAAAAAAATATCAAAACAAGTAAAAGAGGGCGAGTTAGGTATTGATGAAATTAACGAAAACGTTTTTGATGAAAATCTAAGTACCAAAGGCATACCTCACCCGGAGCTGATGATAAGAACAAGTGGCGAATACCGAATTAGTAACTTTTTGCTTTGGCAATTAGCTTATGCCGAGTTTTATTTTACACCCAAACTTTGGCCAGAGTTTACTAAAGAAGACTTTTTGGAAGCTATTATAGATTTTCAGAGACGTGAACGAAGATTTGGAAAAACTAGTGAACAAGTTAAGCAAAAAAATTAAAAAATAATTATAATTTCGCAGCTGACTAATTTTTTTATTAAAATAATAAAATTCCAGAAAAATAATTCAATATATGAAGTTCAATAAATATATTTTAATCATTATTATTGCATTTGCCGGTATTAATAGTGCTCTTGCACAAGTTACTTTCGATTATGCAAACCCCAAAGAATACATTATTGGTGATATTTCTATTACCGGAGTACGTTACCTAAATCATAATGCCTTAGTACAGATTTCAGGATTAAAAAAAGGACAGAAAATTCAAATACCCGGTGAGCCGATTACCAAATCCTTAAAAAAACTATGGAAACAGGGTTTATTTTCAGACGTTAAAATATCTTATACTAAAATTGTTGGCGATACCATTTATTTAAATATATATTTACAAGAACGCCCTCGATTATCACAGCTTGTTATTACAGGTATTCAGAATACAAGAGTAAAAGACCTTGAAGAAAAATTGGATTTAAAACGTGGTGGGCAGGTTACCGAAAATGTTATAAATCGTAGTAAAAACATTATTCGAAACTATTTTATTGATAAGGGTTTTTACAATGTTACCATTGATGTGGTTCAAAAAAACGATACAAACTATCAAAATACCGTTATTTTAACATTCAATGTTGATAAAAAAGAAAAAGTTAAAATATCGGAAATTGATTTTGAAGGAAATTCGGTTTTTTTAGATGAAAAATTAAAAAAATTCCTTAAAGAAACCAAACAAAAAAGGTGGTATGGTTTGTTCAAACCATCGAAATACATTCCCGAAAAATATGAAGAAGATAAAAAAACTCTGATTAGCAAATTAAATGAAAAAGGTTATCGTGATGCAAAAATTTTAGGTGATACACTAATTGCAAATGATGACGGAACTTTAAAATTAATTATAAAGTTGGACGAAGGGAATCAATATTTTTTCAGAAATATTAAATGGGTTGGAAATAAAAAATTTTCATCGGAACAACTGAGTAGAGTTTTAAGAATAAAAAAAGGAGATATTTACGATCAGTCTTTACTGGATAAGCGTTTAATGTCAGATGATGATGCGGTGAGTAATCTTTATATGGACGACGGATATTTGTTTTTTAACGTTACACCGGTTGAAGTACGTGTTGAAAATGATTCTATTGACTTAGAAATGAGAATTTTTGAAGGACCACAAGCGACCATAAAAGATGTAATTATTACCGGAAACACCAGAACAAATGACCATGTCATTCGCCGTGAAATAAGAACCTTGCCCGGTGAATTGTTCAGTAAATCGGATATTATTCGTACAGTTAGAGAATTGGCACAATTAGGACATTTTGACCCCGAGCAAATTGTACCCACACCAAAGCCTAATCCGGCTGACGGTACAGTTGATCTAGAATATTCATTGGTTGAAAAAGCAAACGATCAAATAGAGCTTTCCGGTGGTTGGGGTGCAGGTATGATTATCGGAACACTTGGTTTGAGCTTTAATAATTTTTCTACCCGAAATATTTTTGATAAAAAAGCATGGCAGCCTTTACCAACAGGTGATGGGCAAAAATTGAGCATTCGTGCTCAAACAAATGGAAAATTTTATCAAAATTATAGCGTATCATTTGTAGAACCATGGTTAGGTGGCAAGAAACCAAATTCAATGTCCTTTTCCGTATCGCATACTATTCAGTCCGGTGGAGCATATAATCCGTACAGTACCGGATATAATTATTATCCGCCAACTACTACTCAATCCACTGCAAGAATGCAAATTACCAGTGTATCGCTTGGTTTTGGACGAAGGTTAAAATGGCCCGATGACTTTTTTAGTTTATATAACGAAATTAGTTACCGGCATTATGATTTGAATGAATATCAGCTTTTTCCCGGTTTTGCAACGGGTAAAGCCAATCAATTGGCGTTTAATAATATAATCTCTCGTAACTCGGTAGATAATCCGCTTTATTCACGTAGGGGTTCTTCTTTTTCTTTGGGACTTGAATTTACGCTGCCTGTGTCTTTGTGGGATGGAAGAGATTATGCAAATATGGAAGGAGAAGAAAAGTATAAATGGTTGGAATATTACAAATGGACATTTAAAGCTGAATGGTTTACACAGTTGGTTGGCGACTTAGTATTTCATGCTAAAGCAGATTACGGCTTTATTGGTTATTATAATAGTGATATTGGACCGGCACCTACCGAGGGTTATGAATTTGGAGGAGATGGTATGGGCTATTATGTATATGGGAAAACAATTGTTGGTTTGCGTGGATATGATAATGGCACACTAACTCCTCGTGGAGGTGGCTATATTTATAATAAATATACTTTTGAACTAAGATATCCGATTGCTCTAACTCAGGCAGCTACTATTTACGGGCTTTCTTTCTTTGAGTCGGGAGCTTCTTGGAATAATTTTTCAGAATATAACCCATTTGGAATGTACCGCTCAGCAGGTGTAGGTGTTCGTATATTTTTACCTATGCTCGGGCTTATCGGTATTGATTGGGCTTATGGTTTTGATAACCTTCCGGGATATACAGATCCAAGTGGTTCACGCTTTCACTTTATCTTAGGACAGCAATTTTAATTTTTAAATATAAAAGCTATGAAAAAATTCATTCTTTTGATTTTTGTTACGGCATTTTTGTTTCATTGGGCAAATGCTCAAAGAACGGTATATGTTGATACCGAGTATATTTTAAGTAAAATACCTGCATATCAAGAAGCAATTAAAAAGTTGGATGCATATTCTGCAAAATGGCAAAAAGAAGTTGAATCGTCATTTCAGACGGTAGAAAATAAATATAAAGCTTATCAAAATGAAAAAGTTTTGCTCTCGGATGAAATGAAGAAGCAAAGAGAACAAGAAATTATTGATTTGGAGAAAGAGGCAAAAAGCCTAAAAAAGAAATATTTTGGGGTGAATGGTGAACTCTTTAAAAAAAGACAAGAATTAATAAAACCTATTCAAGATAATATATACGAAGCCATTAAGCAAATGGCTACCGAAGGTAATTATGCTTCTGTTATTGACGCAGTTACCGGAAAAGTTTTGTATCTGGATTTAAAGTATGATAAAAGTGATGATATTTTAAAAAAACTCGGTTATTAAGATAATAAACCCACAAAATAAATTCTTAAGCAAACAGAAGAACATAAAATTTGATAGAAATGTGGGAGTTGTTCTTCTTTTAAAAACTAAAATAAATTACCAATGAAAAGTACATTAAGATTATTTGTAGCGATTTTTTTTATTGTTGGAGGATTTCAATTAAATGCCCAAACATATAAATTCGGGCACATTGATTCTCAAAAACTATTGCAATCATTACCTGAATATGCAAAAGCCCAGGAGACACTTCAGGCAGAAGGAAAATCCATTCAGGACCAAATTGAAATCATGTCGGTTGAGTTAAACAATAAGTATAATGACTACATGGAAAATGAAAAACTTCCTGCCGGAGATCCTAAAAAATGGAGCGATATTGTAAAGGCTGACAAAGAAAAAGAAATTCAGGATTTGCAAAAACGAGCGCAAGAGTTTCAAATGACTGCTCAGCAAAAAATGCAAGAAAAACAGCAAGAACTACTGAAACCAATCCTGGAAAAAATGGATAAAGCAATTAAAGAAGTAGCTAAAGAAAATAAATTTACTTATATCTTTGAGATTACTACTTTATTATATTATTCAGAAGAAAGTATTGATATAACCCCAATGGTTAAAGCAAAATTAAATGTACAATAGTTTTTTTGGTGCTCAGTTTTCAGAATATTTGAAAACTGAGTACCGGAAATTATTGGAAAATAAATCATGTCTTCAAAAAATATCCACCCGATAGGTGTTTTTGATTCCGGTTATGGCGGTTTAAGTGTATTAAAAGAGTTTATCCGTTTAATGCCTGAATATGATTATTACTACCTTGGCGATAATGCCCGGGCTCCCTACGGACCCCGCTCTTTTGAAACGGTTTATCAATATACTTTAGAAGCAGTAAAAGCCCTTTTTGATTTGGGTTGCCATTTGGTTATCCTTGCCTGCAATACCGCATCGGCAAAGGCATTAAGAAGCATTCAACAAAAAGATTTACCAAAAATAGACCCTTCACGGAGAGTTTTGGGAGTTATTCGCCCCAGTGTTGAAGCAATAGGTGGATATACTATAAGCGGCAGTATTGGTGTATTGGGTACAAAAGGAACGGTTGTATCAAATTCTTATCCCTTAGAAGTTAAAAAATTATACCCTGAATTGGATGTTATTCAAGAAGCATGTCCAATGTGGGTTCCATTGGTGGAGAATAATGAACATAACAAAGCCGGAGCCGATTTTTTTGTCCAAGAAAATATCAATTCATTGATGAAAAAATCAGAAAATATTGATACCGTTATTCTTGCCTGTACTCATTACCCGCTTTTAGAAAATAAAATAAAGAAATACTTGCCCGACAATATCCGTTTAATTTCGCAAGGAAGTATTGTGGCAAAAAGTTTAAAGGATTATTTACACCGACATCCGGAGATGGATAAAAAATGTACCAAATCATCTGTTTACAAATTTTTTACTACCGATTCGCCAAAAATATTTAAGGAGCAAGGAAAAATTTTTTGTGATAAAATCGATAATGTAGTGCATATAATATTGTAAGCCCAATTTGGGTGTAAGCTATTTTTTATACCATCCGGCATACATAGCGTAATTATTGGCAATACGGTTTATTTGACCTTCGAGTAAATCAGGACTAATTTCTTTAATTAATTTTGCCGGTGCACCGCCATATACACTGCCTGATTTTACTACTGTACCTTGTGTTACAACCGAACCTGCGGCAATAATAGAGTTGCTTTCAATTACGGCATCGTCCATGACAATAGCACCCATACCAATTAAAACATTATCGTGTATCGTACAACCATGTACAATTGCACCATGTGCAATGGATACATAATTCCCGATATTGGTGGGATATTTTTCATAAGTGGCATGAATTATGGCACCATCTTGAACATTAGTATGATTACCTATTTTAATATAGTGTACATCGCCACGCAAAACTGCATTAAACCAAATACTGCAATTGTTGCCAATTGAAACATTTCCTACAATAGTTGCATTTTCAGCCAAAAAGCAATCTTTCCCGATAAGAGGAGTGAAACCTCTTACAGTTTGAATAAAAGCCATATTCTTATAATTAATCTTTATTTACTTCAAATTCAAAGCGGATGTTCATTAATTTATTATATCGGTTTCCGGCTTTTAGCATATCCGTATCTTCTTCGTCGTAAAACCATCTGATAGTAACATTTTCACTGGCTGCACTATTTTCAATAATCCTAAGAAATTTTGCAATTTGTTTAGACGAGGCTGTATTGAAATAGTCTAATTTAAAATAAATAGTTACATCGGTGGGTGTATCCGGTGAGTTGAAAAATTTCTCTGCCCAATCAAATACCGGTTGGTAAAAATCTACGGCATTTTCGGGTAAGGATTTTCCTTCAATTAGGTATATGTCCACCTCCGGCTCAAAATATATTTTAGGAGTATCCTCTGTTGCCTCAATATGTAAAGCTTCCATATTTTAATTTTTTTTAATTTTTGCTCTTAATGAATAAAATGAATATTTATCATCAATGTTTAAAAAATAATATTCCAAATTGTCGTCTGTTTTCATTCTAATATCAATAATACCTAGACCGGCTTCTTTGTTTGTGTCGATATCAAAATCCAAAAGTCGATGATTATAAAACTCCTCCAATTCTTCTTCACTTAAATTATTTACATAATCTATTTTTTTAGATAGTATTGGAATTTTTTCATTCAAAATATAGTTTCCGGTGTTTAATAAATATTCTTTTTCAGTTTCTGAAATAAAAAATAGTCCGGCTTTTCCCTCTTCTGTTTTTTGATAATCATCACCATGTTGAATAATGTTTTGAAACATTTCAACCATTGTATGATAAATACGCTTTTTTTGTTGTAAACTTTCCATCATTTGCTTTTCAATAATTGAAAGCAAATTCATCAAACTATCTTGATTAAAATAACTGTTGAAAATAATCAGTACATTTTCATCGTTTAACATCTTATGTAATGCGCTAATATAATGAAGAATTCCTGAATTTTTTGTATTTAATGATGATTTGGGTGCATTTTTTGACGGAATTTCGGTATGAAGATAAAAATAAGAGTATTTTTCGTCCAGTTTTTCAAAAGCATAGAGCAGTTTATTGCCTGATTTTCTTGCCATATCAATTAAACCTAATCCGGCACCGCCTTTTTCTGATATTTTTCCATGTAATAACACTTCTTTGTGATAAGCAGAAAGTCCGGCTTTATCTAAACTGTTAACCTGGTCTATTTGTGCGGATAAATTTTCGATATGCTCATTTTCAATTAAATTTCCGGTAGTAATATAATATTTGTCATTTTCCTTTTTTAGTACAAAAACCCCGTAATTTTTCTCATCATCTACCTTAATATCTGCTTGGTGTTTTGTAATATTTTGCAAACCTTCAACCATTACATTATACACTTTCCGCCGCAATATACGCGGATCATCTTTTTTCACCAAGTTGGTCTCTGCAAGCGAGAGTATATTATCGGTAATATTTTCGGTAAAACTACCTCTGTAAATATAATTCAGGTTGTTTTTTTGCATCGCTTTGAACAGCTTATAAACAAAACCTAATTTTTCTTTACTTTGCGACTGATCGTTCATGTATAATTCTTTTTAATCTTATCTTAAAACATAAATATATTCAGAAAATTATTTTAAACAAAATTTATTTATTAGAATTTATGAGTTTACTGCAAATATCGTACAATTTATTTGACAATATTTCATTGGATTAATTCTGATTTTAATTTTTTAAGCTTACATAAATTGTATGATAATCAGAGAGTTTTTGAGCTTTTTGCATAAGGCCGAACTCTGCTCAAAATTTATGAACATTTTTAGTATCAAGGCATTTGCTTTTTTTTGTCTTTAATTGTATGATTTGGGTATTATTAAGGTTTAAAAATGCATACTTTCAAATAATTTATCAAAATTGTTTTGTTCAATACAAAAAATATAAATAGTTTAGCAAAACACAGAAAAGTTAAAAATTAAACTATGGTTATTGTAAACAATCAATTAAAGGTGGCAAAAATAAAGATGGCTTATATTCTGAGTTTTCTTGTGGGTATTGGTTTGATAGTTCCCATATTTATAGTGCGTAGTGTTACGGTTGAGCATTTGATAATGAGTATATTAGGTGTAGTTTTGTTTCTTTATTTTGTGTATTTAATTATTAGCAAGCCGGATTATATTTATATGGAAGAGTATAAAGGAAAGCTGCGTATTAAAACTTATCCTGCCCAACCGGTATTTCGGCAATACAAAGCTTTTGAAATAAATTTGGATACATTAAGCCATTTTGAAATACATAAAAGTTTTTTCGGACAAAAAATTAGTTTAATTTTATGGGTTCAAACAAAAAAAGGAAGTGGAGCATATCCTCCTTTAAGTTTAAGTGCTTTGTCAAAAGCTGAGCAACAAAAAATTTCAAAATATTTAAGCTCAAAATCATTAAATAGAGCTAAAAATATTATCCATTTATAATTTTCCGTTAACACTAAAACAATAAAAGTAAAAATTATGAAAAAAATTATTTTAACAATTGTACTATTTGCAGCTGTTACTTTAACAACAAATGCCCAAATTTTGTTTGGGACAGCTCAAACTTTAAAAAATGGAGCATTCTCTATTGGTATTGACCCTGTTTGGGCTGATATGGGAGGAGGCGATTTTGCTTTATTTTTTCATGGAGGCTATGGTTTGGGTAATAGTTCTGATTTAGGTTTAAAATTAGGATTTGGTTGGAATGGTGCTTATGTTGGTTTGGACTATGAAAAAATGTTCATATCTGGTAAACCTGCTGTGTCCGGTCATATCGGAGCGCATTATTGGAATGATTTCGGTTTGGATTTTGGTGCTATTGTTACCTTTCCTATCCAAGCATTAAAATTAACCACAGGATTGGATATGGACTTAAATTTTGGACAAGATGTCAATAACGATCTTGAGTTATATGCTCCGGTATGGTTACCAATTTCAATGGAATATTATATTAAAAAGAATTTTTCAATTGTTTTTGAAGGAAATATAAAACTTACCAACCGTGCTTTTACTACCGTGGGTGGTGGTATTAATGTGTATTTTTAAGCAATAATATTTAGGTTCAAATAAGAGAAACCTTATTTGAACCTAATTTTTAAAATTAAGTGATGTATAAAAGATTAAGTATTGTTTTCGTATTTTTTGTTTTATCGGTTAGCATTAAAGCAATTACTTTAAATGCTGAGCTTTTTGACTATAACGAAGAGAAAGTTGCAGCCGAATTTTCCGAACTCAATTTACTGGAAAGTATGCTGATTGAAAACCCTGACTTATCACTTTCCGATATTGCTTTTCGCTTCCCGCAATACGCTTATCTTTTAGAAGATAAGGAAGTTTTGCCCTTCGGTAATACGCAAGTTGCAGCTCCCGGCAATATTCCTTCTTTTTGGTGGGCTTTTTCCTTTAGTTTTGTGGGGTCATATTTTATTTATGGGGCAGTTGCCGGACCTATTGCTGTTGCCATAGTTTATTTTAATACCGATAAAAATAAACCGGAAACAAAAAAAGCAATATACGGGTGTTTAACAGGCACGGTTCTTGGATTAGGAATTAGATACGTAGTATCTAATTTGTAGAATTATGCAACTGAAATTATTTTTATTCTTTTTATCGGTTATTTTTTTTCAAACATCCTTTAAGCTTGGAGCACAAGATTTTTATAGATTTAAAGCAGATTATACTATAAAAATTAATAATCCCACCGGTAAGCCGACTATGAAAATGGGAACCGTTTTTTATGACAAAAACTTTAAAAAAATTGTTATCAAAAATGGCTTTCCGGTTAAAGAAAATATAGTACAGTCCGATACAAGCACCTATTTCATTAGAGCCGGTAGGGTAGTAAAGCATATTTCAAATCGTTTGCCTGTAGAATTTTCAATTTTTCATCTTGCTTTAAATGGGAATTTGGCTAATTACGGATTGGATAAAGCCGGTTATATTTTAGAGGATGTGAAAAGAGACAAAGGATTAGTTATTGCCAGTTGGACACCTGCAAGCAATAATTTACAAGGAAAAATTCTTATCGCCACAAAAAATAAAGAATTATACAGCATTATTTTTTTAGATAAAAATGAGGAAATAATTAGTAAGCATATATTTCATAAATATACAAATATTAAAGGTTTAGGCTTTCCGACTGAAATTGTACGGATTTATTATAATTCAGGAAAAGAATTGTATGAATTAAGTACATACAGAAATATAAAAATTAATGAAACAGGAAATGATGAATACTATAATTATCAAATACCCGAATAGTTTACTATTATTTTTTATTCTATCTGTTTCTTTTAGCAGCAATATATATGCGCAAACGAGTGAGGATTTACGGCTTTTTTCAGATTTATATCAGGTACACGAACATAAAAATAACTTTGCAAGATATTTTAAAAACAGCTCAAATGAGTTGGAACTGATAAGTACCGGACTTTTTGTTTTTTATAAAGATTTTTTTTCATCTCAAGACGGAAATCACTGTGTTTTTTACCCTTCGTGCAGTATTTATACTATTGAAGCCATTAAAAAACAAGGTATAGTAATTGGTTTAATGAATGGTATTGATCGCCTTTCGCGATGTAATAAACTTAGCCCCGAAAATTATCCCTTGTATAAAAACTCCAATTTATTTTACGATCCTGTGGAATAGTTACTTTCTTTTTTCTGATATTTGTGTTTTATTCCTTTTTTAGATAATCTCTGAATTTTTCTTTTTCTGATATTTATGATTAAAAATATATTTGCCATACTCATATTACTTTGTATTGTTCAGGCAAAGGGACAAGATATTCACGATTTGAATCATTCAAAGCAATTTGCCGATTATTTATTTAAAACACGTCAATATAGCTTAGCTGCAGAAGAATATGAACGAATTGTTTTTCTCGATTCGGTAAATATTCAGAATAAATATATGCTGATTTTATCCTATCGCAAAGCAGAGGAATATTCCCAGGCTTTAAACCGTTTTACATTCTTTTTTAAGAATCGATTTATAATGCCTGCAAATTTTGCCGAAGAATATGTTAAGCTATTATTATTAACCAAGCAAGCCGATAGTGCCTTTAGTTATCTTAGCATCAATCAAAGTTTAAATGCCGAACTCAAGCAAAACTATCAATTGGCAGCACTTTTATTGCAAAAAAAATGGGACGATTCATTCAAATATGCTATGAGTTATCCGGTTACGAATGAAAAAATGAATTCTCGCCTGCATTTATTGGCTTTTGATGCAAAAAGAATAAAATATAAAAAGCCGGTAACTGCTGCAATTATGTCGGCGATAGTTCCCGGTACAGGAAAGTTTTATACAAAAAACTGGAAAGACGGTATCATTGCAATGACCTTTGTAGGTGTTAACGCTTGGCAAGCCTATAGAGGCTTTAAAAAATACGGAAAAAAATCGGCATACGGTTGGATATTTGCCGGATTATCGGCAAGTTTTTATATTGGAAATATCTATGGTTCTGCAAAATCAGCAAAAAAATATAATCAAAAATTAGACGATGAACTCTACAAGAAAGCTTTACATATTGCTTTGGACGATTTATAGTATTTTTAGTTTGCAGGTTTATGCTCAAACACTTCAAGAAAGCTTAACTTTTGCCGATAAACAATTTGAACTGAAAAATTATCGCTTAGCATTGAAAGAATACCAACGGGTTTTGTTTTTTAGCACAGGCGAAAACTTAGATTATATTTATAGCAAAATTGCAAGCATTTATTTTATTAACGGATATTATTCTGAAGCTGCATACAATTTTGAGCGGGCTTATAAAACTACCGGTAATGAGCGTTTGAAAATAGAGTTTATTTTCAAAAAAGCAAGTTGTTATATGCTGGATAAGAAATTCAGAATGGCACTATTTGAATTAATGAACTTGCCGGATAGTACAGATACTCAATATAATAATCGTAAAAACTTTTATTTTGCAGTTTGCCACTGGGGATTAGAAGAATTTGAAAAATCAGAAAAATATTTTTTAAATATAATTCCTGATAATCGACCAAAAGATAAGGAAAAAATAGCTTTACTTTTTGCAAAAAAAAGAAATTTATATCGTCCGAACCCTAAAACTGCAAAAATTATGAGTATGATATTGCCGGGCTCCGGTCAAATTTATAGTGGTGATATTAAAAACGGGCTTAATTCAATGATTCTAACCGGAGGTTTTGTGGTATTAGCTGTTTACATGACCGAGTATTATACTTTTTTTGATGCTTTTTTGACCGCAGCACCATGGTTTATGCGTTATTATCAAGGAGGCTACCAAAAAGCAAAACAAATTGCTGTCCACAAACGCGATATCCGAAGAAACAAAACTTATAAAGAAATTTTAAGAATTATTCAGCAATAGATTTTAAGTATATGGTATTTATGTATAGAATACTCACCGTGTTAGTGCTTTCATCAATTCTTCAACATCTCGCGGGCTTTTGTAAATTTTACGGTATTCAGTCATGGTTAAGTCAGACCAATAAAGCGGAAAACGATACTTACCATGAAGAATGGTAACTTTGCCTTTGTTAACAGCCAATTCGTACGGTAAAGCTGCGATATGTGAAATGCCGAGTTTTGGCAGAAAAACAGATTCACCCCTGCGGTCATCTAAAAGTCCCACCCCAAAAACGGCGGTTTGTTTTGCACTGTCAATTAGTTCATAAACTTTTATACAACCTTCCTTACGTGCCTGTAGATTATCTTCAATAATTTTAATAGCTTGCTTAAAATCGGGGAACTGTTTTATTAACACAGGCTCTGAAAAACTTGGGTTGCGCACGGTAAATCGAAATTCTTTTAACTCACGTTCAGACAAGCTGCTGGTGATGTAGGGCAAAAAACCGTTACTAATAGGGTATAATGCCATTTTTATATCAATAGAAATTTGATTTAATTCAATTTCAAATTGTTTAGCATAGTCGCGCAAATATGCATAAAAAATATATTCAGGATTGAGTAAACTAATCTCTACACTGTCATTTACAGCAATTAATCCCACGCGCATACCGGCAGCCATAAGCCCACGGTCAGGAATTTGTTCGCAGATATTTTTAAGTTGCTTGTTTGTGAATACAATAACCTGTAAATCAGAATTATTCATAG
>Ga0256840_1001979_pt1 | contig 18553 bp, 14 predicted proteins | sample 355202metaG_FD_185969 | JGI IMG/M metagenome (GOLD analysis project Ga0256840, IMG submission 185969) | Hydrothermal vent microbial communities from Mid Atlantic Ridge, Atlantic Ocean - 355-202 | ecosystem: Environmental > Aquatic > Marine > Hydrothermal vents | place: Atlantic Ocean: Mid...
TATATTTATAGCCTACTTTAAAGAAAAGGAGTAATAAAAAAAATGCTACAAATCATACTTAATGCTAAACATTAAATATCTTTGTTGCACCACATATTTTGAAGTAGAAATATATGTTGTTGAAAAATAAGCATCGTTAATGCTTTTTGTATTTAATAAATTAATAACAGAGGCTTTAAATTCCCATTGACTATTTTCTTTTTGATAATATAAATCTGTATTTAAAAAATCGTAAGTATTGGTGTTATTATTACTATCTGTAAATTGGTTTAAACTATAATCTGATGTGAAAATAAAATCGTTCAAAAAACTGATTTCAACATTACCATAAGGCTTATGATTGATAGAGGTAAAGTTATCTAATGTATTTATAGTTGCTTTGTAACCAATTTCAAAATTTGGCCAGTTTCTAAAATTGCTATCAATACTTGCAGTGTAATTTTGCGTTTTATTTTTTGATTTTTCAATTATTAAATTTGTTGATTTTGCAGTTAATCTATTTGTATTGACAATAGATAAATTACCCAAAACGTTAGCTTTAAATTTTCCAAAACGCCTTGAAACACTTAATCTTACCGACAAGTTGTCGTCGGGTTCTATATTATTATAATAACTATTTTTTCGGTAAATATTAGTTGCTTGTGTATAGCCAATTTTAATGTCATTCTCTTTTTTTGTGTACGTTATACTACCGTTAATATTTGTAAAATTAAAGGTGCTAAAATTAGTATAACGAATGCTGTAATTTTGATACAATGCATTATTTAAATTGCGATTTCCTTTTTGAATTGATCTATAAGAATTAAAAATAACGCCTTCAGATAATTTATTAATATCGGTAAAATTGGTAGAAATATTGTAACTTAAATAAATGCTTTCTGACCTCTTTATGGATATTTTCGCAGCAAAATTGGGTAAAAAATAAAAAGGCGATTTCTTGGTAACAATATTTAATTGTTTGTTTGTTGACACATATTGATGTGCAGTAATTCCTGGCGTAAACGTAAAAATACCAGTTTTTAACTTATAGTGAAATCCGCCATAAAAATCTGTAAAATTAAATACAACATCGTTATTTAAATCATTACTGGTAAAGTTTAAAACTGAGTTATTACTTAAGGTTTGAAAAATATTTGAGTTGTAGGTTTGAGAATTTAAAACAGTACCAAAAGTAAAATTTAAGTTGCTTTTTTTATTTAAAATGTAATAATAATCTAATGTAGATTGTAACTGGCTTGTTGTGGTTTCTTTATTTTGTGTTATATCGTATTTTGGTTGAGTTATTACATTTATTTCAGAAAAACCAAAATTACTACTTATCGAATTATACAACGGATTGTTTTTTTCGTATAAATATTGACCTGAATAAGAAAAAATATTTTTATCGTTTAAAGTGTAATATATATTTGCATTTTGATTGATAGAAAAAGGCTTTTCTTCTTTTTTACGTCTTACAATATCGGTATTAGAAATAGTAGAAAATGAATTGGTATAATTACTTTCATTTAAATTAGATAGTTTTGTTATCACATCATAATCCACTTGAAAATTTACATTTGGCTTATAAGCCAACGACAATTTTAATAAACCTAAATTATTATGTTGTTTTGTTACTCTTTGTGTGTTTTCTGTAATATGCGAAGGTAAAATTATTGACTTGCTATTTGTTTCTAATTCATTATCTGCACCAGAAAATATAGCAAAACCAGAAAAATCTAAATGTTTATTGATGGACGTACTAAAGTTGATTGCTGCAAATTTATTGGCTACTTCTTTAGCTTTATTGTCTTTTAAAAAAGACAAGCCCAAACTGTTTGTAGTAACATTAATTCCACCACTTTTCATCATGTTTTTAAAACCGCCCGAAAATTTAAAATAATCTTGAAAAGTAAACGGTATTTCGCCAATATTATTTAAATCAGTAATTACATTAATACTTTTTTTAGGGCTGTAATAAAACAATTTAGGATGTGCTAAATAGCGTGTTTTATTATCGCCTTTTCCTATTCCAGCGGTTACTTCGCCAAACCAAAAATTCTTTTTTCCTTCTTTTAATTTTATATTGATTGCTACATTGTTACTGTTGTCACGCAAACCTTGCATTTGTGAAACCTCATTGTAATTTTTTAGGACTTCGATTTTTTTAATAGCATTTGCAGGTATATTTTTTGCAGCTAATTTGGTGTCACCATCAAAAAAATCTTTGCCTTCAACCATTATTTTAGAAACTTTCTTCCCTTCTACTTCAATTTCTCCTTTTGCATTGACTTCAACTCCTGGTAATTTTTTTAATACATCGCCTAACTTTTTTTCTTTGCCAGAAGTAAACGAATCGGCATTATAAACAATGGTGTCGCCTTTTATAGTTACAGGCATTTCGTAAGTTATTTCAACAGCATCTAAACTGGTGTCTAATTCTTTTAAAATAAAATCTTTTACTGTTTCTTGCTCGCCAATTACCAAAATTTTATTTTGAGATTGAAATCCTAAATAGCTAACTTTTAGCTGTATTGTAGCTGGTTTAGAAATTTTAATTTTATACAACCCTTTATCATCTGTAACCGAATAACCTTCTAAAGAATTATCTTCTGTATTGATAGCAATTACATTTGCCATTTCTAACGGATTACCAATACTATCTTTAACAATACCAGAAATTTTAATTTGTGCAAAACTAAAAAATCCAATTACTAAAAATGTTGCGGTTATGTATTTTTTCATAAATGGAGATGTTGTTATTTAGTCCGAATTATTCATGATTTTTCGAAATAAAAAATTTAAGTATCAATAAACAGGAGGAATTACGTGACTTTTAATGGAAATTATCCACCAATTTGGATAGAAAACGAATTTGAATTACCGCCTTTTTTTCTTCCTCCTTGAAAATTCTTCATCACCTCTTTGCGCTTTTTTTCTACCATTGCGTCAAAATCTTTTTGATTAACAACTTTTCCTTTACTTGGAACAGTAATTTCAATTTTATCTAAAGGATTCATTACAATTTTATTACACACATAATGCATCTTATCTTCGTGTAATTCAATTATTAAACCAGGTAAATTGCCATAATATGCTGGACCAGCATTTACTGGTATTTCTGGTGTGTACCAAGCTTCAATTGGCATTTCTTTTTTTGTTTCTTTTTTATTGTGTTCTTCATCATAATCATTTACCATTTTAATAGTAGTTGCTTTAATACACAAATAGTTGCCAATCATTTTGGTTTCCTTAGTAATGTTCCATTTTATTTTTTTTAAATTATCTTTAACCAGAAATTTTTTACCAAACTGTTCCACGTTATTTACAAAAGTATTAGTCCTTGTGTTTTTATATAAAATATCTTTAGCTCCACCATTTATAATTCTAATACCAGAAGAAGTTGGTTGTGGTTTTTCTAATTCTTCTTCTACTTTATAAATAGATTCCGTTTTATTAAATGTTAAAATATATGTTTTTTCAAATTGCTTTCGTAGCATTTCTTGCAATTGTTTTTGCATTTCATTATTAACCTGTGTACTATCCATACTCATGTTAATATTTCGCTTTGTTTGATAGTATGCTTTGCCTTGAAAATTTTGAGCATTCACAAAAGTTGATATTAATAAAAATACCGCAGTAGCTAATTTAATAATAATTTTAATCATAATAATAGGTTTAAATTCGCTACAAATATAATGGCACTTTAAAAAAAATAAGGTTAAGCAAAGTTAAACAGTGTTAATGAATGTTAATATATTCTTTTTACTTAAAAAGAAGTACTTACCTTTGAATTATGAATGTGAACACTTCTAAAAAGTCATGGTCTATATACTTAATAGTATTTACTATTATGATAAGTATTATTGTTCAAATATATTGGAATTATAAAAATTATATCATTCATAAAAACCAGTTCATACAAACTACACAGCAAAGTTTAGACAATGCAGTAGATAGTTATTTTAGCGAAAAGGCAAAAAAGGAATTCCATTTTAGCAGTTCTAAAAATCATTTTGATTTAAGCAATGAAATTGATAGTATTCAGACCGTTTTTTCGAATATGGATCAAATTAGTAGCATTAAAATTCAAAAAAAGCCGAATGTAAAATTGCTAACTACAAAATTAAATGCATTAACTAAGTTTCCTAAAGCATTAACAATAAATACTGATAGCTTAAATAAGTTTAATAGTATTACTTCTATTTGGATATCGATTAATGAAAAAAATATCAATATTAAAAAATTAAAAACACTTTTATTAAAGGAATTAAAAAGAAAAAAAATTAAAATGCCTTTTAAGATAAATCATTATTTAGATAATGATATTATTGCTACTTCTGACAGTCTTTTTACTATTAAAAACCCTATAAAAACAATTTCAAAAGCAGTATTTTTAAAAGAAAACGAACAAATTGAGCTTGTTTTTCCTAATCAATTATTATTTATTTTAAAAAGTGGTTTTGTAGGTATATTACTTTCACTCATTTTATCTATCGCTATTATAATTTCACTTTTTTATTTACTAAATGTTATAAAAAAGCAAAAACAAGTTGCCGAAATTAAAAATGATTTTATTAGTAATATTACACATGAATTTAAAACACCAATTACAACCATTGGCTTAGCAACCGAAGCTATTATTGACTATAATAAACAAAACAATAAAGCAAAAGCCAATGAGTATCTTAATATTACCAAATCTCAATTGCAAAAATTAAGCCTTATGGTTGAAAAGGTTTTAGAAACTTCTACTTTAGATAATAGTAAATTATTGCTTAATAAAGAACCCATTAACCTTGTTAAACTGTTAAATAATATCGTTAAAAACCATCCTATTCCAAACACAAAAAACATAAATTTTAGTTCAAATGTTACTGATATTATTATTGATGTTGACATTTTTCACTTTGAAAACGCTATTAATAATTTAATTGATAATGCCATTAAATATGGTGGCGATAAAATAGAAATAAACCTACAATTAATTTTGAATACTATTGAAATTACTATTGCCGATAATGGCACTATAAATAAACAATACCACAATAGTATTTTTGATAAATTTTATCGCATTCCAAAAGGTAACACACACGATGTTAAAGGTTTTGGTATTGGTTTGTACTATACCAAAAACATTATTGAAAAACATCAAGGAATACTAATATTAGAAGATACGAAAAACACACTATTTAAAATAACACTTTCTAAATGAACAAACCAATAAAAATACTTTTAGCAGAAGACGAAGTGAGTTTAGGTAAAATTGTATCTGAAAGTCTTGCAATAAAAGGTTTTGAGGTTACACATTGTTTAAATGGCGAAGCAGCACTTAAAAAATATAAAGCTGAACAACCAGATATTTTAGTGTTAGATGTAATGATGCCAAAAAAGGACGGTTTTACATTGGCACAAGAAATTAGGAAAACAAACGAAACAATACCCATCATTTTTTTAACTGCAAAATCACAAACTATTGACGTAGTAAAAGGTTTTGAATCTGGCGGTAATGATTATTTAAAAAAACCATTTTCTATGGAAGAGTTAATAGTTAGAATTCATGCATTAGTATATAGAAAAACAACACAAAAAACAATGGAAAACATTGTAAATATTGGTTTATATAAATTCAACTCTAAAAAACAAAAATTGTATTTTAAACAAGATGAAATCAACTTAACCACTAGAGAGTCGGACTTACTTCAACATCTTTTTTTGAATAAAAACAATGTTTTAGATCGCAATTTTATATTAAAAAAACTTTGGGGAAATGATGATTTTTTTAAAGCCCGAAGTATGGATGTTTTTATATCTAAACTTAGAAAAAAACTTAAAAAAGACACACAAGTAGCTATAATTAATGTTCGTGGCTATGGCTATAAATTAATTTGTTAAGAACGAATATTTTTTAATTTTAATAAGCCAATACCAAACTTAAAAATCAAATAAAATAGTTATATCAAAATTTATTTTAAACATTAAGTAAAAAGACTTTAATACTCAAATTTTAATTGTGTAATTTTATAAATTAATTCATTATCAAGGATAATATTGAGATTCTTTTTGAGTTAACGCTATTTTCATGAATCTTAATTCGTTATTAATGCGGTATTCAATTATAGCTTCGTTACTAGATAAATTAGGATATTTAACTTTAGTTGGTGGTTTATTATTGTACTCGTCGTATACATTTACAGACAACATCTCACTGCGTTTAGATGTATTGATATTTGCTTCTAAACTAACAATCTCATTTTCTATTTTAGCATCTAATTTTGCTGTTTTATTTAGATAATAAATAGTAGTGTATTTACAATCTTTAATTAGTTGCTTTCCACTAATCTTAATTCTAACACCTCTAACACCTTTTCTGCCGCCATACCAATTTTGAAAAAACGCATTTTCTACTGTTATGGGTTTTTTGTTTGTTTGTTTTGTTTTTGTACTATTACAAGAATAGACAAAATAAAGTAGGACAATTAATATAATTTTTGTTTTCATGTTATCAAAGATAAAAAAAATCGAGAAGAAAATTAATTCTTTCTCGATTTAATATGTGCTATACTAAGTTTGTTATTCAACCATAAAAGTAATTGGTAAATTAAATCGAACACTTGCTGCGTTTTTACCTTGCATTGCAGGTTTCATTTTCGGCAATAATTTAATAACTCTATTAACTTCTCTTTCTAATTTTTTATGAGGAGCATTTACTTTTATATTGATAATATTACCTGCTTTATCGATAACAAATTGTACGTTCATTCTTTTTTTTCCAGCTTCTAAGCCTATATCTTGTGCTACATCTGTATTGAATTTTCTTTGCACTAATTTTCTAATTTTTTTATTAAAACAAAGTTTTTTTTCTGTAACCGAACCTTTACATCCTGGGTATTCTGGTGCAAATTCTACCACATTAAATGGTATTTCTTCATCAGAGGTTTCAATTTCGTCAACTTCAGTAATGTCATCTATTGTGATTTTAGTTGGTTTATCATCACCTTCAGTAGATTTTAAAACTGCTGTTTCTTCTTTTTTTGATTCGTCTTTAATGGTTTCAAACTCATTAGTGGGTTTTGGTTCTGGAGCTACAGGTTGCGCTTTTTTAGTTTTACTTTTGTTTGTATTCGATGCTTTTTTTTCAATTTTAAATACTTTTACATTTTGCTCTTCATCCCCATTATCATCTACATTATTATATGCCAATTCCTTGGGATTATAATATGTTTCTTGTTCTAAGATAATGTAAACGATAAACATTGCAAGGATTAATCCTAATTGCATGAAAATAACAGAAGTTTTTTGTAATTTTACATTCGGTACTTGTTTTTTTGTGTTCATAATATTTAATTTAGACGTTAATAATATGTTAAAACACGCAAAAAGCATACCATAAATCCCTTTTTCGTACGATTAAGGGATTTTAAATTTACCAAAATGTAATTTTTAAAACCATTCTATAACAAAAAAGACTGTCTATAACAGACAGTCTTTTTATATATATTGGGTTTGGTTTTTAAAACCTTAAAGTTGCTCCACCTCTAATATTCATTCCAGAAATACCAAATTGACTTACTTGATATGGATACATAAATCTACCACCTAAATCGGTAGTATCATCGCCTTTATTATCAATTTTATCAGGATATGCATTTAATAAATTATTAACTGCTAAGTTGAATGTAACTAATTTTGAGTATTTATAATTGAAAGATAAATCCATCAATAATTTTCCTGCAAAAGTTTGATCTTTACTTTGGTCTGTTGCATGTTGCCAAGTTACATCACCAAAATAGTTATTATTTAAACTAACTGTAAATGCATCCATTTTATAATTTACACCAAAATTACCTCTAATGTTTGGTCTTCCTGTTTCTATTCTACTTTGTTCTGTACGGTTAAAAATATCTACAGCTGCTAAAGAACTTGGTTTATTAATATCTCCTACTATTTCTGTGGTATTCCAATTAGCACCTAAAGTAAAGCCTAAAACGCCTTTCGGAAAACGTATATTATCATACTTTGCAAAGAAATCTATTCCTTGTGTTGCGGTATTAATTGCGTTTGTAAAGAAAGCATTTCCTGTAGCATCATTAGCAATTACAACTCTATTATCAATATCAATTTTATAGTAATCTAACGAAACTGTTACATCTTTCATTGGATTTGCAAAAACACCAAAATTAATATTTGTTGAAGTTTCTGCCTCTAAGTCATTTATATTTTGAGCTGCTCTTTCTGTAGTGTTTAATAACTGATAGTTCATAAACATTTGTTGTAAAGCTGGCGCTCTAAAATTTGTACCATAAGACGCTCTAATTGTTGCTTTATTACCTATTTTATAACGTGTATTTGCTTTATAAGTAACTTGATCGCCAACATCACTATAACTATCATAACGAGCTGCTGCTCCAATCATAAAATCTTTAGTTATATCAAAATCTAAATTTGCAAATGCTCCAAAACTATTACGATTTTCTTCTATTTCATCTTCATGAGTAATCCCTGTAAAAGCAAGTGATCCATTACCAAACCAAGAATCATACTCGCCTTGTTTTGTAGTAAAGTCTTCCATTTTGTATTCGCCACCAAATGCAACATTTAATTTATCGAATGATTTGGTAATATTTAAGTTTGCAATGGTATTTCTAACACGAAATCCTCCATTATCAAATGTTTTTGGACTGTCAGACATTGATGTATTTAAAGATTCATCTACAAACAACTCTACTTTATTAGTGCTATAATTTCCACTTAAATCAAAATTAAAACCATTTACATTGTATTTAACACCTAAAACATTCATGTTATCTACATTACTTGTTCTAATAACTGGTTGAAATCCTTCGCCATTATAAATATTATTTGGGTCGTTACCAGAATATGGTGTTACAAATATACTGTGAGATTTACCTTGTTTTAATGCAACTCCTATTGTAGCATACAATTCGCCTTTACCATTTTTAAAAGGTTTACCTCCATTAAAATACACATTACCAATGTTCATTTCTGGCTGACCAACAACCATACCTAAATCTGGGTTATCATCAATCCAAGCATTGGTTTGTGGCAATGCAAAAACATCTTTTTTAGGTTCTCCTGCTCTATCGGTAAAATCTTGATGATGAAAAGCAACCGTATAATTTACATAGTCTTTACGTTTGTTTGTAAAAGTTCCATTTAAATCGGCTCCATACTCCAAACCATCGCCTGCGGTAGTAATACCAGAATAAATAGTAGCTAAATTATTTTCAGAACTATTTTTAAGAACAATATTAATAACTCCAGACATTGCATCTGAACCATAAATTGCAGAAGCGCCTTCTCTTAATATTTCAATATGATCGATAGCTGCAACTGGTATACTTTGCAAATCTACACCTACTTCGCCTTTACCATATGTATTATTTATATGTGTAATTGCACTTAAATTTTTACATTTTCCGTTTACAAGAATTAACATTCTACTCGAACCCAGACCTTTTAAATCGGCTACTTCTAAATGAGAAGATGCATCTGCATGTGTTTGATTGGTAGAATTGAATGAGTTTTCGCTATACGCTAACACGTCGTTTAAACTAATTCTTCCTGTGACTTTAATATCGTCGGTACTTATGTAAGTGATTGCAACAGGTGCGTCAACAGTAGTTCTCGATTTTGCGGCATTACCAACAGCTAATTTTTCTTGTAATCTTAATTCTTTCTTTACTAAAACAACATCTATTGCATTTTCATTGGTAATAGCAACAGTAACTTCTTTGTAACCAATAGCGTTAAAAATTAATTTTGTTGGCAACATACTCACTCTAATAGAAAATGTGCCATCTTTTGCGGTTGTTGCTGTATTTGTAGCTTTATATTCAGTTACTTTTACGTAAGGAAGTAATTCACCATTATTATCTTTAGCAGTTCCAGTTATTGTTTGTGCCATTGCAAAAAATGGGACAATAAATAGAATTACTATAATGAAATTTTTAATATGAATTCTTGACATGAATTTCAGTTTTGGTTAATAATCACAAATATTGTGATTATATTTTGTTTTAACAAATAATATGAGCTAAAAAAGTCACTTTTTAGTTGTAATAAATATTGTAGTTTTGCTTTCCTTTTTAATTTATTTTATGAAACAGTATATTTTTAGTTGCTTTTTGTTATCAATTTTACAAATTTTCGCACAAGACACAGTCAAAAAAAGCATCGATTATTCTTTACAGATTAAAAAAGACACTCTTATAGAAAAGACTCCATTAACCAATCCTGTTTTGATTGATAGTACTTCTTTAAAATCTAAATCGCTAATTATTGAAAAAAATAGTACTACCGAAACTTTTATAAATGAAGATTTATCTGTTTTATCGGATGATGAGTTTGCTAAAAAAATTGACGAATTGTGGTTTAACGAATTGGAAAATTCAAATTTGAATGATTTAAATGAAAACATTACCATTGATGAAACCGAACTTACTACCGAAATAATTAAAGAACGACTGGCTTATTTAAATAGCACAACGCCTTTTAATGTAGAATATAATGAAATTTTAGAGCGAATTATTAAATTATTTGTGTCTAAAAAAAGTAAATACGCTTCCTTTTTAACAAGGTCAAAATACTATTTTCCGATGATTGAAGAACAATTGGCAAAATATAATGTACCCTTAGAAATGAAATACTTAGCTGTTGTTGAATCGGGTTTAATTCCTACCGCAAAGTCATCGGCTGGCGCAACTGGTTTATGGCAATTTATGTACCAAACAGGTAAGCAATTTGATTTAAATGTAAGTTCGTATGTTGACGAACGAAGCAATCCGCAGCAAGCTACTATAGCGGCTTGTAAATTTTTAAATGCGCTTTATCGTTCTTTTGACGATTGGGATTTGGCTTTGGCGGCATATAATTCAGGTCCAGGAAATGTTAGTAAAGCTATTAGACGTGCCAATGGTTCGAGAAATTATTGGAATATTAGACATCATTTACCTAGTGAAACCGCAAGTTATGTACCTATTTTTTATGCAACCATGTACATTTTTGAATTTGCAGATAAACACAATATAAAAGCTGAATCTAATCCGTTGCAATTTTACGAAGTAGATTCTATTCGTGTAAAGCGACAAGTTACTTTTGACCAAATTACACAAGCAATTAATATTGAAAAAAATGTTTTAAAAATATTAAATCCACAATATAAATTAGAAATTATACCTGTTATAAAAAATAGAGATTACACCTTGGTTTTACCAAAAACCTTAATTGGCGATTTTGTTCAAAATGAAGATCGTATTTATGCTTTCGCTGAAGCGGATGATGCAAAACGCGAAAAACCTTTACCAAAATATACCGAAATGAATAACAGAATAAGGTATAAAGTAAAAAAAGGCGATTTTTTAGGTAAAATAGCAAGACGTTATGGCGTTAGTGTTTCTAAAATCAAACGATGGAATGGTATGAAATCTACTAATTTAAAGATAGGGCAACGCTTAATTATTTATCCTAAAAGAATGTAATGTATCACTCAACAGATTACTTCGCTATCGCTCGTAATGACGATGCAACAAACCGTCATTGCGATGAGCCTGAAAGTGTAAAGAAACAATCTTTTTATTCAGCAGATTACTTCGCTATCGCTCGTAATGACGATGCAACATGAGCTTGCAAGTACGAAGAAGTAATCTTTTTATTCAGCAGATTACTTCGCTATCGCTCGCAATGACGATTCAGCATGAGCCTGCAAGTGCGAAGAAGTAATCTTTTTTATTCAGCAGATTACTTCGCTATCGCTCGTAATGACGATTTATTACTGATATGCCTCAAATGCATAAGCGTACAAATGTGATAATGCAATTACTTTTGCTGGCTCACCATCTTTTGCCTCAAAAACATAAACGGCATTGGTTTTAAAATTATTGGTGTCTGCCTCGCCTATTTTTGATGCGTCTATTTTCCAAACATGCTCGCCTGTATTTGTATCTATAGCGTGTAATACGCCTGAAGAACCACCAACAAAGTAAACAATGCCATTTAAATAACTCATTCTACCACTTGTACCTGAGGTTTCTGTTTTCCAAAGAATACTACCGTTTTCTGGGTTTATACCATAGGTAAAAGTATCTTCGTTATTGGCTATTATTTTACCATCTGCAATAATAAAACCAGAAAATAAAAAATCTTGTGGAAAAGGTCTTCTCCAAATTTGCTCACCTGTTTCTAAATTATGACAAACTATATTTTTACCAACCCAAGCATATAATTTATTGTTATATATTTTAGGCTCATACGCACTACTATTGGGTGTTGGTGGCGCCATTAATTTACGCTCGTAAACCCATTGTTGCGTGTCTGTATTATACAAGCCTAAATAAGAATTAACAACCCAAATAGGAGAATGCTCAAAATAAGTTACAGCATAAAGATTACTACTATTAGGTAATTTTGCAATCTGAGTAGTGCCTCCAATATAATTAGAATCATTTACATAATCTCCTGAATAATTTGCTCGTATTACTTCTGTAGTTAGATTACCTGTATTTATATCAACCTTGGTCATTATCTGTTCTTTATAACCATCATTGTTAATAAAATAGGATGAATTAAAAAAATTATTATCGTGACTTGGGTACAACCTTACATCAAAAGGTGTTGCTCTTCTAAATTTCCATTGTGTAGTGCCAGTATCTAAATTAATACAATAGCTTCTATCTCCTGTTTGATAGGTTAATAAATTGTTATTTTGATAATTCTCAAAAAGAATAATTTGATTTGAATAAGGCAAATAATTATCATTCCACTGCCAAATTGTTTCGCCATCATTTGGATTTATCATTGTTAAAAATTTGTTATTCCCTCCATTTGTTGTTGGTATCGCAATATTACCATTATAATATATAGCATCACTAATGTAGCCATTAGAAACTACACCATTTAAATGTAATGATTTTTTCCATTGGTATGGTAAAGCAATAAATACACCATTACTATCTGTTTGTGTTGGTGTAATTTCATCTTTATGGCATGACGCCATAAAGATGAAAAACACCAATATTATTATTGTTTTTTTCATAATATAAAATTAATTCGTTCTAAAAAAATCGCCAGGAGTTCTATTGAAAATTTTCACAAACTCAATGGCTGTAATTCATTAAAGTAAATATACATTTTTTTAATCAAAACCCTATTTATTTTTCAACAGATTACTTCGCTATCGCTCGTAATGACGATTCAGCATGAGCTTGAAAGTGCGAAGAAGCAATCTTTTATTCAACGGATTACTTCGCTGTTGCTCGTAATGACGATGCAACAAACCGTCATTGCGATGAGCCTGCAAGAGCGAAGAAGTAATCTTTTTATTCAGCAGATTACTTCGCTATCGCTCGCAATGACGATGCAACAAACCGTCATTGCGATGAGCCTGCAAGAGCGAAGAAGTAATCTTTTTATTCAGCAGATTACTTCGCTATCGCTCGTAATGACGATGCAACAAACCGTCATTGCGATGAGCCTGCAAGTGCGAAGAAGTAGTCTTTTTTATTCAGCAGATTACTTCGCTATCGCTCGTAATGACGATTCAGCATGAGCCTGCAAGAGCGAAGAAGCAATCTTTCATTCAACGGATTACTTCGCTATCGCTCGTAATGACGATGAAGCATGAGCTTGAAAGTGCGAAGAAGTAATCTTTTTATTCAACAGATTACTTCGCTATTGCTCGTAATGACGATTCAGCATGAGCTTGAAAGTGCGAAGAAGCAATCTTTTATTCAACGGATTACTTCGCTATTGCTCGTAATGACGATTCAGCATGAGCCTGAAAGTACGAAGAAGTCATCTTTTTATTCAACAGATTACTTCGCTATCGCTCGTAATGACGATGCAACAAACCGTTATTGCGATGAGCCTGCAAGTGCGAAGAAGTAATCTTTTTTATTCAACGGATTACTTCGCTATCGCTCGTAATGACGATGCAACAAACCGTCATTGCGATGAGTCTGCAAGTGCGAAGAAGTAATCTTTTTATTCAACAGATTACTTCGCTATTGCTCGTAATGACGATTTTAAAAACACGATAGAGTCAAGGTTTAATTAATTTTTATTATTATTTTTAACTTGGATTACTTCTGCCGCAATGCTAATGGCAATTTCTTCTGGTGTTTGGCTTTTTATTGCGTAACCAATAGGTGCAAAAACTGCTTTTAACTGTTCTTTATCAATTCCTTCTTTTTCTAACGAATTAAACATTATTTTTATTTTATTTTTTGAGCCTAAAACACCTAAGTAACGATGCTTAACATTAATAATTTGTGCTAAAATATTTTTGTCATCTATAAATTTACTGGTCATTATTGCTACAAAATTATTGGGTTTAATGTGTTTTTTAATATCGCCATAATCAACAATGTGTTTTTTATGCACAAAATGGTTTTCTAAAAGTGTGTTGAGTTCTTTTCGGTTGTCAAAAATAATGACATAAAACCCTAAATAATGTGCTATTTTAGAAGTTGCCAAACCAACGTGTCCAGCACCAATAATATAAAATATTTCTTTAAAAGTAAGGTGTTCTTTAAATAACCATTCGTTGTAATTATCAAATTCAAATTGATTTTTTTGATTTTGTTCTACAACTGATATTCCGTTTTTACTTAACACTAATATGCTTGGAATGTTATTTTTAATTGCATGGCTTATTTTTTCTATACTTGGTATGTCTTTTTTAGTTAACGGATGAAAAACAACTGTTTGTTCGCCAGAACAAATCATGCCCGAACTGTCTTTTTTTGCTTTACCTTGATGTACTTGTCGTTTAAACAAAACTTCTAAACGATCTGCTTTTAAATCTTTTTTTACTTTTTCAACAAACTGGTATTCCATTATTCCGCCACCAATAGAACCCGAAATAAAACCATCATCAGAAACAAACATTTTAAAGCCTTGTCTTCCAGGCGAACTTCCTAAATTTTCTACAACAGTTAAAAGATAACACTTGTGGTTGTTTTTTAATTTTTGAAGGATTTTAGTATAGAATTCCATTGAAAAATAGGTTTAAGAAAATAAATTTTCGCTCATAGCGTAATAGATTGCCATTAAACCAGAAAAAATAGCGCTTGCCATAAAACGCCAATTTAACTTTATTTTGTTTTGTATTATATAATTTGCAATTATAGAAATAGGAATATTTACTATAAAAGACATAAAAGCAATACGCAATAAATTTACGTTAACAGATTCGTAATGATGAGAAAAAAGTTTTATAAATAAAAGATGTCTTGCAATCCATAACGGATTAAAATATACGATTGCTAAGAATGTTTTTTTTAGGATTTTTGTTAATCCTTGTACATGTTTTGTTTTTTTATCAATCCAAATAAAATAATTAGGTATTTCAAAGGCGTAAATTGTTGCTCCGATAAACATCATACCTAACAATCTAAACCATGAAAATTCGTGTAACATAATAGCTGCAATACTATCTCCTAAACTATAAATTACAGCTCCTTTTGCAATGTTTTGTTTGGTGTAAATCATACTGTTATTAAATATTGAATTATTGAAACGCTTATTTACTAAATTATTAAAGTCTTAAGTTTGTTATTATCGATTAAAGCAAGCTCAGAATTACGGTTGTACTTAAAACTCAAAACTAATCTTCATACAAACTTATCAATACTTTTTCTGGTGTAAAAGGCGAATTAAATTTTATTACATGTTTAGAATTAAACGCTTTAATTGCATTTTGAATGGCAAAATAAGTGCCAATTCCGTACATTAATGGCGGTTCGCCAACAGCTTTAGATTTTTTAATTGCCATTTTATTACCTTGAGTTTCTAACGGAATAATTGCCACTTCTTTAGCTGCTGCAAAAACATCAGGCACTTTGTAAGACGATAAGGTATTTGATAGCAACTTACCTTTTTTATCGTAAGCAATTTCTTCCATAGTCATCCAACCAATTCCTTGTGCTAAAGCGCCTTCAACCTGACCAATATCAATACCTAAATTCATACTTTGTCCAAAATCGTGTACAATTTTAACTGCATCAATTTCATAAACACCACGAATACAATCAACTGTAACTTCTGTAATAGCAGTACCATATACGTGATAAGCAAAAGGATGTCCTTTTTCTTTGGTTTTATCAAAATGTATTTTTGGTGTTACATAATGTGCATTTTCTGTAAGTGCAACTCGGTCTAACATGGCTTGGCTTACTACTTGTTTCCAAGTAAGTGCTGTTAACTCGCCATTAACAATAACTTCATTCTTTTTAAAACGGATTTCTTTTTCATCTACTTTAAGTAATTTTGAGGCTACTTTTTTTAATCTGTTTTTTAGTATCTTACAAGCTTTTAATACTGCTTTACCATTTAAATCTGCTGTAGCACTTGCCGCAGTTGGCGATGTATTGGCAACACGTGTAGTATTTGTGGTTTCTAATTTTACATTTTTAGACCTAACACCTAAAGTTTTATAGGCTACTTGAAGCATTTTTGTATTAACACTTTGTCCCATTTCTACTGCACCAGTACTTACGCCAACACTACCATCTTGATAAATATGAACCAAAGCTCTGGCATGGTTCATTGGTGTATTGGTAAATGAAATTCCGAAAGTTATTGGCATTAATGCAATTCCTTTTTTAAATAGGGTATTTTCGTTATTGAATTTTGTTATTCTACTCTCTATTTTTGCTAATTCAAAATCTTTAATCGCCGTATTCCAAGTGTTTTTCATTTCTACTTGAGTAGCAATTTGTCCGTATGAAAAAGTATCGTTTTCTACAAGTAAATTACGCTCTTGAATGATGCGTTTATTAATTTTTAATTCGCTTGCTGCTTTAGCAATAGCCGATTCGATTACAAACATACCTTGTGGACCGCCAAAACCACGAAAAGCCGTATTTGGAGGTAAATTTGTTTTACAACTATGTACAATACTACTTACATTTGGTATGTAATAACTATTTGTTGCATGAAACAATGTTCGCTCTGCAATGGCTGGAGATAGATCTGCTGCTGCTCCAGAATTCTGAAGAAATTCTACATCGTAAGCCAATATGTTAAAGTCTTTATCTAAACCTATTTTAAAAGTAGCATCGTAAGGATGACGCTTACCTGTCATTCGTAAATCATCATGACGGTTTAAAATAAATTTAACGGGTTTTTTAAGGTATTGTACGGCAACTGCTGCCATTACAGCCCAAGGAGTTGCTTGATCTTCTTTACCACCAAAACCACCACCCAAACGAGTAACATCTACTTCAATTTTATGCATAGCAATACCTAAAACTTGCGCTGCCATTTTTTGCACAGAAGTTGGTCCTTGTGTTGATGAAATTATTTTTATATTTCCGTTTTCCATCGGAATAGCATATGCGCCTTGAGTTTCTAAGTACAAATGCTCTTGCCCGTTACTAAAAGTATTTCCTGAAAATACGTGTTTGCATTTTTTAAAAGTACTTGCTGTATCGCCAAGGTTAAAAGAACGTGGTGCATTAATAAAACTGCCTTTTGCTTTCGCTTCTTTTGCGGTTGTAATAATTGGTAATTCTTCAATTTCTATAGTGATAAGCTTTCTTGCTTTTTTGGCAATTTGCTCACTCTCGGCAACAATAAAAGCGATAGGTTGTCCCTGAAAATGGACTTCTTTTTCTGCCCAAAGTGGTTCATCAGGAATAATACCGCCAATTTGATTTTCGCCTCGAACATCTTTGTAAGTAAATATTTTAATTACACCATGAACTGCTTCCGCTTTAGCGTAATTAACCGCTATAATTTTACCGTGTGCTTTTGGAGAATCAAACACCAAACCATACAGTGTGTCTTGCCTTGTAATAATATCGTCAACGAATAAGGATTCGCCTCGTAGATGTGTATATGAATCTATGTTTTTCATCGTTTTAATTGCAAATTCGTTACTAAATTAATACTTAATTAAACCTTGTAAACTAATCGTTTTCGGAAATAATTCTATAAAGTGTGCAAAAAATAATTGTTTTGCTAAAAGGCGTTTATATTCAATTGAACCTCGAACATCACTAATTGGGCTAATTTCACTTTGTAATACTTTTTCTGCTGCGATTATGGTGCTAATTGAAATGCTTTTACCTGTCAAAAATTGATTGGTTTTTTCTAAAACTTTTGGTATGGCTGCAACGCCGCCAATACTAATTATTGCTGTAGAAATAATTGATTCATTAATCAAAATAGAACAAGCCGAATTAACACTTGCAATATCTAAATGAGTTCGTTTACTTACTTTTTCAAAATTAAAATAGGTGTTTTTTAAAGGCAACTCAAATTGAATGTTTTGAATAATTTCTCCTTGTTGTAAATCGTATTTTTTATAATCTTGATGAAAATTTGCAAATGGAATGGTTCTTGTTTTTTCCGTTTTATTTTTGATAACTAAACGACTGTTTAACGCTAAAAAGAACACAGACATATCGCCAATTGGCGAAGCGTTTACAAAATTTCCGCCAAGCGTACCCATATTTCTAATTTGCTCGGAAGAAACTAATTTTAAAAAGGATTTTAATTTTGGAAAAGCCTTGTTTAAAGCTTTGTTTTCAATAATTTCGGTAACTGTTGTACT
>Ga0256840_1001980_pt1 | contig 18543 bp, 22 predicted proteins | sample 355202metaG_FD_185969 | JGI IMG/M metagenome (GOLD analysis project Ga0256840, IMG submission 185969) | Hydrothermal vent microbial communities from Mid Atlantic Ridge, Atlantic Ocean - 355-202 | ecosystem: Environmental > Aquatic > Marine > Hydrothermal vents | place: Atlantic Ocean: Mid...
CTTTAGCAGCAAGTGGTATCGGTGATTTTAGGTCCATACTTAAATGGAATGAAGTTAACTCTCCACTTTGTAAAAATGTAACTATTGAAGAGGTAGGAAACAGTGGAATGTATCTACTAAGTGATCTAAGTAGCGGAGTTACCGGAGAAGTTCACTATGTCGATGCAGGATACAACATCATGGGAATGGGAGCAGTCGATGTTGATGAGAACGGAAAGACTGTTATGAAGTGGGATAAACTCGGTTAGTTAAATGTTGTGAGCCCGGTTATATTTCAAATATAACCGGGATTAGACAGCTTTATCGGCTATCAGTTTTTTATGACAGGGATAGCACTTAATAATTTTTTAGTGTAGTCTGCTTTCGGGTTTTCAAAAAGATCTTCAACATCTTTAAGCTCAACTATATTCCCATAATACATAACCACAATCCTGTCTGATATGTGTTCCACAACACTTAAGTCATGTGAAATGAAGATATAAGTTAGGTTAAACTCTTTTTGCAAGTCTAACAATAGATTTAGGACTTGTGCTTGGATGGATACATCAAGAGCACTAACAGGCTCATCACAAACTATTACTTCAGGATTTAGTGCGAGAGCTCTTGCAATTCCTATCCTTTGTCTTTGACCTCCTGAAAATTGATGTGGATATCTTTTATACCAATCGGGATGCATACCAACCTTTTCCATAAGATAAAGAACCCTCTTTTTTATATCTTTTTTACTCATATCGGTATTTAGCTTTAACGGTTCACCTATAATAGAGCCAACTTTCCATCTAGGATTTAGCGAAGAGTATGGATCTTGAAAAATTATTTGAACCTTTTTTCTATACTCTTTTAACTCTTGGGATTGCAACTTCGTGATATCTTTGCCATAAAAGAGTATTTGCCCATCTGTAGGATCTTCTATTTTCAAAAGAAGTTTGGCTGTTGTTGATTTTCCACAGCCACTTTCGCCGACAATACTTAAGACTTCTCCTTTTTTTACATCAAATGATATGCCATTGACCGCTTCAATGATCTTTGCTTTTTTAAAAAGGCCCATATTGATCTTATAAAATTTTTTCAAATTTTTTATATTGTAAACTATCTCACTCATCTAATTTCCTTTGGAAATGATAAATAGTCAATACTTTCATCTACCGTATCAAGCTTTGATTTTCTTGGAGTGACACCCGGTATTGGTATAGAGTGAAGTAGTGCCTTTGTGTAAGGGTGTCTAGGGTCCTTAAAAAGATCTTTTGCGCTAGCTTTTTCAACAATATGACCTTTGTACATTACTACGACCTCATCAGCTATTTGAAAAACTACACCCAAATCATGTGTTATAAATAGCAATGATGTCCCTTTCTTTTTTTGTAAATCTTTCATAAGGTCTATTACTTGCGCTTGTATAGTTACATCCAAAGCTGTAGTCGGCTCATCTGCTATAAGCATTTTTGGTTCGCAGGCCATAGCTATAGCAATCATAACTCTTTGTCTTTGTCCACCACTTAGTTTAAAGGGGTACTCTCTATATTTTTCTCTCGGGTTATGGATACCTACAAGCTCAAGAGATTCTATAACTTTTTCATATCTCTGTTTTTTGTTTAAGTGTTTTTGATGTAGTCTAAGAGCCTCATCGATCTGATATCCTATCGTGTATGACGGGTTGAGTGATGTCATAGGTTCTTGAAAAATCATAGAAATATCTCTACCTCTAATTTTACGCATCTCTTTGTCGTTAAGCTTTAATAAATCCTTTCCTTCAAAAAGTATCATACCCTCTACTATTTCACCCGGATAGTCAATCAATCTCATGATCGATAAAGATGTTATGCTTTTTCCACTACCACTTTCTCCAACAATGCAGACTGTTTTACCTTTTGGAATTTTAAAGCTTATCCCGTCAACTGCTTTGCTTACTCCTTCATCAGAGTAAAAATATGTTTTTAGGTTTTTTATTTCAACTAAATTCACTACTTATCCTTCAGCTTTGGATCTAATACATCCATAAGTCCGTCACCCATTAGGTTAAAACTTAAAACTGTTAAAAATATAGCAACTCCCGGGTAAAAAATCATCCAAGGAGCAGTTGTGATAAATTGTAAAGAGTCACTAAGCATTGCTCCCCATTCAGGTGTTGGTGGTTGCGCGCCGAGACCTAAAAAACTTAAACCGGCTGCCTCTAAAACTGCTGAAGCAAAGCCCATTGTAGCTTGAACTATGATAGGGCTTGCACAGTTTGGTAGTATTACCATAAACATAAGTCTACTGTTTGAAGACCCGTTTATTCTGCTAGCTGTAACATACTCCTTCTCTTTTTCCGCTAAAACCGAAGCTCTAACTATCCTAGCATAAGTCGGGATACCTACTATTCCTATAGCTGTCATTGCGCTAAAAAGACTTGGTCCTAAAATTGATACTATAACTATAGCAAGTAAAATAGCAGGTATAGAGAGCATGATGTCTACTATTCTCATAATAAAAAGATCTGTTTTTCCTCCAAAATAAGCAGCAATGATACCCATAATAAGGCCAAAAGATAAAGATACGCCTACAGATATGGCTCCTACCATTAATGATATACGAGATCCGAAAATGATCCTTGAAAAAAGGTCTCTGCCAAAATCATCGGTTCCAAGTATGTGGCTACTGACTCCTTTTGTGTCCCACATAGGCGGTATCAATCTGTCTGCTAAGTTTTGAATGTCAGGAGGATATGGGGCAACTATCGGAGCAAATATCGCTGTTAGTATGAGCAATAACACTACTATAAAACCTATGACAGCTGCTTTATTTTTTTTATATTGTTTTATAAAATCCAAAAACTTTTCCATTAGCTAAGCCTTATTTTGGGATTTATAAAGGCGTATAAAAGGTCAACTATAAAATTGACTATGATAAATATGATGGCTATGATAAGAGTTGTCGATTGTATTACGGGAAAATCTCTTTGATATACGGCATTAACGAGCCATTTGCCTATTCCCGGCCAGGAAAATGTTGTCTCTGTTAATATAGCTCCTGCAAATAAGCTTCCTAACATTAGGCCAATTATGGTTACAACAGGCATCATAGCGTTTCTTAGCGCATGTATAAATATGACCTGAAATCTACTACACCCTTTAGCCCTAGCTGTTTTAATATACTCCTCTTTCATCACCTCTATCATGCTACTTCTAGTCATTCTTGCGATTATCGCCATAGGAATTGTTCCAAGAGCAATTGCCGGAAGGATCAGATGCTTTAAGGCGTCCCAAAAAGCAGGCATATTATCCGTAAGAAGTGAATCTACGAGATATAAACCTGTTATATGATCTATATCATATTCATATCCGAGTCTTCCTGAGACAGGTAGCCATCCAAGTCGTACGGAAAAGAAATATATAAGTACAAGACCTAGCCAAAATACAGGCATTGATACGCCTGCAAGAGCTCCAAACATACTTCCGTAGTCAAATATAGAGTATCTCTTTACGGCGGATACTATTCCTGCACTTATGCCTAAAAGAACAGCAAAAAACATAGCAACTAAAGATAACTCTACAGTGGCTGGGAAGCGATCTAGAAATTCATCCATGACCGGTTCATCACTATTGGCGGATTTACCAAAATTTCCATGAGCTAAGTTTTTAATATATATGATGTATTGTTCATAAAGTGGCTTATCTAAACCCATTTGAGCTCGTAAATCCGCAATAGATTGAGGATTGGCCTTGTCTCCAAGTATCGCGGCAGCAGGATCGCCAGGAGTTAAGTGAACCATTGAAAATACAAGTAGAGTTACACCGAAAATTGTCGGAATAGTCCAAAATAATCTTTTAATAATATATGAAAACAATTAATTCTCCCGAAATATAACTATTTAATTAATATAGCATACCTATACTATATTAATTAAATATTAAAAAATTTGATATTGAGTGTAAAAGTTTAATATACGCAGTCAAATGGACTGCGTATATTTTTCGTTGCTATCTGTCTATCCAGACTTTGTTAAAGCGTCTTTTGCCTAGAGGGTCCAACTTAAAGTTCATTATATTTTTTCTAATCGGCTCTACAACTAAAGAGTTTGCAATGGTTACCCAAGGAACCTGGTCAGCAAATATTTCCTGAGCTTTCATATATAGCTTTGTTCTTTCTTTAACATCAGTAGTTATTTTTGCTTTTGCAACAAGCTCATCAAACTCTTTATTTTTCCATCCAGCTCTATTTGAAGCAGGAATTTTTGCAGCATTTGATGTCAATAATACATTTAGGAAGTTATCTGGATCACCATTATCGCCAGTCCATCCAAGTAGGCATGAGTCATCTTCATAATGTCTTCCTTTGTCTAAGTATGTGCCCCAATCATATGAAACAATTTTTGTTTTTACTCCTACTTTTGCCAGGTCAGCCTGCATAGCCTCCGCTACTTTCCTAGCATTTGGCATATATGGTCTGGACACCGGCATTGCCCAAAGTTCAAATGACAAGTTAGGGTATCCGGCCTCTTTTAAAAGTTGCTTGGCTTTTTCAGGATTGTATTTAAACTTTTTGATATTTGGGTTATAGCTCCACATTGTTGGAGGTATCGGCGAGTACGCAGGTCTTCCAAATCCTGCGTAAATAGCTTTAACAATTGCTTCTTTATTGATCGCATAATTTATAGCTCTCCTAACTCTTACATCTCTAAAAGGCTTAAATTTTACTTGGTCAAGTGCTAGATATCCAACATTTAGCCCCTCTTGTTTTACAAGTTTTATCGCCGGGTTTTTTTCTAAAGCGCCAACTTCTTCAGGATTTGGGAAATCCATAACATGAATTGAACCCACTTTTAACTCTGCTGCTCTTACAGAAGAGTTAGGTATAACTTTCAATATAAGTTTTTTAATATAAGGCTTGCCTTCCCAATAATTTTCATTTGCAGTAAAAATCATCTTGTCGTCTTTAACCCATTTTACTAAAACAAATGGGCCTGTTCCTACCGGATATCTTGATAGTCTGTCAGCTTTTCCCTCTTTTAAGAGATCCATTGCATATTGTTTTGATAAGATAGATGCGAAATCCATTGCCATATCTGCTAAAAAAGGAGCCTCAGGTTTTTTAAGAGTTATTTTAACAGTATACTTATCTACTTTTATAACATCTTTTACTATATCATTCATATCCATAGCTCCCCAATATTTGAAAGACCCGCCTACTTTATTGTAAGGGTTGTTCTTGTCAAATTGCCTTTTTAGAGAGAAAACAACATCATCTGCTGTAAATTCGTTTCGTTTTTTATAATATTTGGTGGGGTGAAAATATACATTTTTTCTTAAATGAAAAGTGTAGGTTAGTCCATCTTTGGAGACATCCCATGACTTTGCAAGACCTGGTTCCAGAACCGTAGTACCTATCTTGAACTGTACTAGCGTGTTGTATATACGGAAACTATTATAAACGCTTTACAATTGATATATCAAAACATAAAAGGTAAATCAGTAACAAATTTTACAGAAATTATAGACACAGTTCATAATTCGATAGAAGCTAACTATAGTGCAAAATCAGCTATGGAAATAGCTTTGTATGATATTTTTGTTCAAAACTTAAAACTACCCCTGTATAAATTTTTAGGCGGAAAGAAAAAAAAGTTTAAAACAGGTATTACGATAAGTTTAAATGATACACATATAATGATAAGAGACTCTGTTGAAGCTATAAATAGAGGATTTGACTCTTTGAAAATAAAGCTGGGTGAAGACTATAAAGAAGAAATATATAAAGTCAAAAGTATATATAAAGCTGTAGGAAAAGATATATCTTTGAAGCTTGATGCCAATCAAGGATGGAGCGAAGATGAGTGTATAAGATTTTTAAATAGCCTTGAAAAAGATAAAATTCCTATCGAGTTAATAGAGCAACCTATTGAAAAAGGAAATATCGAAGGCTTAAAATATATAAAAGAGAGAACATCTATACCAATTCTTGCAGACGAGAGCGTTTTTTCTCCCAAGGATGCTATAGAAATTTTAGAAAAACAAGCTGTAGATTTTATAAATATAAAATTGGATAAATGCGGAGGTATCTCTAAAGCATTACTAATTGCGGATATATGTAAACTTTATGGCGTTAAATGTATGATAGGTTGTATGCTTGAGGGGTCTATAAGTGTATCTGCAGCTGTTCATGTGGCTTCTTCTAGGAATGATACGATAACAATGATAGATTTGGATGCACCGGTTTTGTATGAAAATTATCCCATACAAGTAGGAGTAAGGTTTAATGAGAGCAATATAGAGATTACTGATACTTGCGGGTTAGGTATAAGAGCTTAAAAAATCTTCAATTTTCGACAAATATTTATCAATATTATCAAAACTGTGGCTTCCACCATTTTCTAAAATTATTTTAGAGCCTTTATAAAAATTTAGTGCAACTTTGTAGTCTAAAATATCATCCCCTGTTTGCAAAAACAGAAGGTAATTTTCTACGGTTGGTTTTTTAATAGATATTTTTGATAGATTTTTTAGATCGTTCTCTTCCCATAAAAAATTTTCTCCATTAAATGTAGTATTTTTACCCAAGTAGACTCTTGTTGTTTCATAAGGAGCTACAGATGGATTTATGAGTATGGTTTTTATATCATATTTTTCACTCAAATATGTTGCATAAAATCCGCCGAGCGAACTTGCTATAATGCCCTTTATATCATTTTGTCTAACAAGTTTTTCCAGATATTTTACGGCCAATTCAGGCTTAACCGGATGATTGCATACTAGTAAGTTTTCTTTAAAGTATTTTTTAAATAATATAGATTTGTAAGATTTTGGAGTTGATCTGAAACCATGAATATATAAATACATATTGAAGCCTTTTTGTTTTGCAATCCTAATTTTATCCAAAATAAGATAGTGTAAAGTTTAATGTAGTAATATTTCAATTTTTAATTATTCAATAATACAAAATTGTCTAATGTGATAAATTTGTTTTTAAAGTTCCCCTTAATCTAAAAAAATGCTATAATAATATGTTTTAAATAGAAGGTATATTAGTATGAAGATACGGATTTTTTATGAAGATACAGACTCTACTGGAGTTGTTTATCATGCAAATTATATAAAGTTTTGCGATAGAGCCAGGAGTAGTTTTTTCTTTGATGCAGATTTGCCGATAGAAGATAAAGGTGCACTATTAGTGCATTCACTTGATTGTAGATACTATTCTCCCGCGAGACTTGGGGATATCATAGATGTAAAAACAACAATTAGTGAGATAAAAAAAGCTTCTATCAGGTTAAAACAGGAGATATTTTTAAACAAAAGGGTAATTTTTGAACTCAATATAAAGCTTGTATATGTAATCGACGGCAAACCTTCCAAATTTCCGGAGTATATGACTAAACTTTTTCAAAAGATAGGAGCTTAAGTGGCTTTTTATGATAGAGCGCCTCTATTTATGAGTCTTGTGACTCTCTATTTTACAACTTTGCCTATATTTTTATATATGGGTATAAAATTTGCCAAAAATGGAGAGATGGAAAAACATAGAAAAATGCAGATGGGGCTATTTTTTTTATCTTTAGCTGTCACACTCTTTTTTGAGGCAAGTGTCAGGATAAGAGGCGGTTTTTTAGAGGAGATTCAAAATAGTGTTATACCATATGCTTTTCTGAGCAAGTTTCTAATTGTTCATATTGCGATAGCATCGCTATCACTTTTTTTGTGGATTTATATTATCATAAAATCTTTTGTATCATATAAAAATAGAGAAAATGACTTTTTTAAAAAAAGACATAAGATAATGGGTAAGATTTTGTTTTTAGGGATAACATTGAGTGCCATAATGGGGCTGATGATGTATATATTCTTATTTGTGGAGTTTTAGGGGTGAAGATATTTTTTAGAAAATTTCTCTATATAGTTTTTATGATGCTTATCATCTCTCTTATCTCGTTTTTAGCTATTCACTTAGCACCCAACTCCTTTTTTGCAAGTGGTGAACTAAATCCAAACATAACAAAAGAGTCAATTGAACACTTAAAAAAGATATATGGTCTTGATAAGCCTCTTTTATATCAATACCTTTCATGGATTTGGGCGATGATTCACCTTGACTTTGGAGTTTCATTTGCGAGTGGAAAAATGGTAAAAGATGAGATACTAAGCAGGATAGGCATAACACTTATAATGAATTTTATCTCTATGGTTTTTGTCTTTTTGTTAGCACTTTATTTTGGTATAAAATCCGCTATCAAAAGAGACTCTTTTTTAGATAGAGGGGTTAAGCAGTTTGCACTTGTTAGTTATGCTATGCCCTCTTTTTATCTTGCTCTTTTATTGATTTTGTTTTTTTCGGTATATCTTAAATGGTTTCCGATATCCGGGCTTCATAGCATTGAGCCAAAGAGTGGTATTGAGTGGTATATTGACTATGCATGGCACTTGGTTTTGCCTATTTTTGTTATGGTTTTTGGCGGAGTGGGAACTCTTAGTATGTATATAAGAAGCTTAACTTTGGAGATATTAAAGAGTGATTATATCTTTTTTGCTAAAAGCAGAGGGATAGAAGAGAAGATAGTTTTCAAAAGATTTATACTACCTAACCTATACCCGCCTATTGTGACTATATTAGGCCTTTCACTACCCGGAATGATAGGTGGAAGTGTGATCTTGGAGTCGATTTTTTCCATAAACGGTATGGGACTTCTCTTTTTTCAAAGTGCTATGAGTAGAGACTATCCGGTTATCATGGGTATCCTTATCATCTCAACCTTTTTAACACTTTTTGGCAATATAGTAGCTGATCTGATACTTTTAAAACTAAATCCACACTTTGCAAAAGCAAGTTAGTTTTTTTCTATTATTATCCTCCAGCCGCCACTATTTTCTTCGGATTTGGAAAGTACTTTATGTCCCTCTTTTTCAACCGAACCGGGAAGATTTTCTATAGCAGAGCCATCGTCTATAAGAAGCTTTAGGATATCTCCTTTGTTCATCTGTGCTAAAACCATCTTTGTTTTCGCAAAATTTACAGGACATTTAATACCTCGAAAATCTTTTTGAATATTCACTTAAAATCTCCTTCGCAACTTATTTGCTCATATCTACTTAGTTCTTTTATACCGTTTTTTGAACAAACCCTACAATCTGGATTTTTTGTAAAGTTTATTTTATCAAAATCCATACTCAAAGCATCAAAGATAAGAAGTTTATCGCTTAATAGCTCTCCGTAACCTGTTAAATATTTTATAGCTTCAGTTGCTTGAATGGTCCCTAGCATCCCTGCTATAGTTCCTAACACCCCCGCACTTGAGCAGGTTGGGGTACTTTCTTTTGGAGGAGGTGAATCAAAAACACAAGCATAGCAGGCACTTTGATGAGGTAATATAGTCATAGTCTGACCGGTAAATCTAAGGATTCCTCCATGAGAAAAAGGTGTATTGCTCAAAATACAAGCATCATTGATTAAAAACTTTGTCGCAAAGTTATCGCTTCCGTCTATAACAAAGTCATACTCATTGATGATATCAAGTATATTTGTTTCATCAAGATATGTTTTGTATGTAATGATTTTGGGATCAGGATTTATGGCTTGCATTTTCTCTTTTGCCGATAAGACTTTTGCTTTTCCTATATCACTGGTGTAATGAATGATCTGCCTTTGTAAATTACTAAGATCTACCTCATCAGCATCAATGATACCAATAGTGCCGACTCCGGCAGCACTCAAGTAGAGCGCCACGGGACTTCCCAGTCCACCGGCACCCACAATAAGAACTTTTGAGTTTAAAAGTTTTATTTGACCCTCTATGCCGACACCATCTAGTATGATATGTCTGGCATATCTCTCAACTTGTTCATCGTTAAGGCTATATGACATGACTTAGGCCTCTACTCTCCAAAAAGTGACTTAAGTGCATTTATATCACCACTTTTACTCTGCTCTTGGGTGTTGTTATCACCAAGAGTTACGCCTTCTCTCTCGATTAGCTCTATCTCATAACCTGTTAACATGGAAGCGAGTCTTATATTGATACCACTTTTTCCTATGGCTTTTGACTTTTGATCGCTTGGCAAAGTGACTATAGCTTTTTTGCCGTCAATTTTAACGCTTGAAACGATAGCGGGACTTAAAGCTTTGGTAATGTATATCTCTGGTATTGAGGAGTACTCTATGCAGTCGATGTTTTCATTTTTCAGTTCACTACTAACGGCCATGATCCTAACACCTCTGGTTCCAACAGTGGCACCTACAGGGTCTATATTTGGATGGTGAGAGACCAAAGCCACCTTGGCTCTTTCTCCGGGGATCCTAGCAACCCCTTTTACCTCTACATTGCCGTCTTTTATCTCAGGAACCTCTAGCTCTAAAAGTTTTTCCAAAAATTTCGGTGTAGTTCTCGATAGTTCTACTATCATCCCCTTATTGGCATCTATATAAACTTTTCTTATGACACTTTTAACAACATTTCCAACCTTAAAGCTTTCACCTTTTATCCTGTTTTTTCTTGGTAGCACTGCTCTGACTTCATCTATCTCAATAAAAGTGTTCTCCTCAAAGTCTACTCTTACAACTGTTCCAGATATGATAGTCCCAACTTTTTTTTGGTATTTTTCAAATATTTTATCTTCTAAAAGTCTTTGGATATGAAACTCCAACTCTCTTTGCAAAACCGCCGATGCTGTTCTTCCAAGATTATCCAATGGAAGTTCATAGGTTAACTCATCACCTACTTCGATCTCAGGATCTATCTCTTTTGCTTTGGATAGCGGCATATGGTTCTCTTTATCCTCTTTGGCTCTTTCGTCACTATCTTCGACTACAACAACCTTTTGGAAGAGTTTTAAATTTTTTGTTTTATCATCTATTATAACTTCATACTCATACTCATCACCATACACTTTTTTTGCGGTATTTAACAGGGATTTTACAACCACATCTTTAACATTTTCTTTATTTAATCCCTTTTCATGGGCAATTGACTCCATTATGTCAACAATCTTTTCCATTTAAGCTTCTTTCCTTGAGTTTTTTGTTGCAATAATAAAAAATGGATTTTTAAATTGCAGAGTTTCATTATACATAAAATGCTCTTAATTATCAATCAAAGCACAAATTTATGATATCTTTGATAAAATATTAGACTAAAAACTGAACCTTGTATGCGTCACTAAGGCAAATATCTTTTTTGATAAGATATACAAGGTCAGTTAAAATATATAAAAGGGAAAATATGGAGTTAAAACTAGCTAGAACTGAATTAGATGCAAAGCCAAAAAAGATAAAGCTTGAGAAGATAGAGGAGATCTTGCAAAACGAGGGACAAAAGATATTTTATTTTGACAAAGAGAACTCTCACAAAGATTTGGTTAACTTAGTGGAACATTTTGAAGAGTTAGGTTATAGTGTTTACTTAAGAGAGATAAAATACACTCTTGATGAAAATGACTATATATATGAAGTTCATATTTTATAGGATCTTTTGTGGATAAAAAACTTTTTATAGAGACCCTGGGCTGCGCTATGAATGTTCGTGACAGCGAACATATGATAGCCGAGTTGACCGATAAAGAGGGATACTCTTTAACAAAAGATGCAAAAGAGGCGGACTTGATACTGATCAATACCTGTAGTGTTAGAGAAAAGCCGGTACACAAGCTTTTTTCTGAAATAGGTGCCTTTAATAAGATAAAAAAAGATGACGCAAAGATAGGAGTATGCGGTTGTACTGCCAGTCATCTTGGTGAAGAGATACTAAAAAAAGCACCGTCTGTTAGTTTTGTTTTGGGTGCTAGAAATGTTTCAAAGATAACAAAGGCAATAAAAGAGGAAAAATTTGTAGATGTTGACATAGACTATGATGAGAGCGAGTATGCTTTTGGAGAGTTTAGAAGCTCACTTTATAAAGTATATATCAATATATCCATAGGATGCGATAAAAGTTGCACATATTGTATAGTCCCTCATACAAGAGGTGATGAGATATCTATACCGCCGTCTATCATACTTGCTGAAGTTAAAAAAGCAGTGCAAAGGGGTGCTAAAGAGATATTTTTACTAGGTCAAAATGTCAATAACTATGGGAAAAGATTTAGCGATAAGAGTATAAAAAGTATCGATTTTAGCGATCTTCTTGAGCAAGTAAGCGAGATTGACGGGGTTGAGAGGATACGATTTACCTCGCCTCACCCGCTTCATATGGATGATAAGTTTTTAAAAGTTTTTGCAACCAATCCAAAGATATGCAAGTCAATGCATATGCCTTTACAAAGTGGCTCAAGCAGAGTATTAGCCCGTATGAAGAGAGGATATACAAAAGAGTGGTTTTTGGATCGAGCTATGAAATTAAGAGATATGGTCCCGGATGTTCATATAAGTACCGATATCATAGTCGCTTTTCCAGGAGAGAGCGAAGAGGACTTTTTGGATACTCTTGATGTGGTAAAAAAAGTGAGGTTTGAGCAAATGTTTTCATTTAAATACTCTCCAAGACCTCTTACAAAAGCCAGCGAATTTAAAGACCAAATACCAAATGAGATAGGAAGTGCCAGACTAAAAGAGTTGCAAGAGTTGCACACAACTATACTAGATGAGATATCTGCTAACCAAAACCAAAGAGTTTTTGAAGTCCTTTTTGAGGAGCTAAAGAGCGGAGGTATGATAGCAGGCAGAAGTGATAACGGCTTTTTGGTGCAAGCAAAGGGCAGCGAAAGCCTTTTGGGAAAATTTGCAAAGGTAAAGATAACTAACCCAAAAAGAATGGTACTTTACGGAGAGATAATTGAGTAAAAGAAGAGTTATCTCTTTTTTATTGCCTCCTATCGGTTATATACTTATAAGGCTTATCTTTATAAGCTGTAAAAAGCGCTACTTTTTACCAAGTCTAAAATTAGATGATAGACCTTATATCATTGCTTTTTGGCATGGTAAGATTTTGATGCAACCTTTTATCTATAAAAAGTTGAGAAAAAAGCCAAAAGTTGCTACAATGATAAGTGAACATTTTGATGGTGAAATAATATCAAGAGTTATAAGGTATTTTAACTTCGAATCTATCAGAGGAAGCACGAAAAAAGGAGCTATCAAGGTTTTAAAAGAGGCTTTTAGAAAAGTTGAAGAGGGGTATGATCTAGCTATCACTCCGGATGGTCCAAGAGGGCCTAGGTATAGTGTTGCTGATGGCATTGTGTCAATATCTAAAAAAAAAGATATCAAGATAGTTGCTTGTAATTTTTATGCAAGTAGATTTTGGAGGCTTAAAAGTTGGGATGGCTTTATGATCCCAAAGCCATTTTCCACTCTATATCTTTTTGCCGGAGAGCCTTTTGGAGTAAAAGGTTTGGAAAACGAGGAAGCAAAAGCGAAGATAAAGGCTGCTTTGATGGAGAAGGAGAGGTAATGTTTAAAAAGATAGTTCTATTTTTTGTGTTACTGCTTCTCTCCTTTTTTGTTATCTACTTTTTTTTATTTAATGACTCTTACAAAAAATCTTTTCAGGCAAGAGTTTACTATGCTATGGGAAAGTATAAAATGGCTTATGATGTTGCAAAAGAGGCTTATCTTGGCGATCCCTACAATAGAATGGCTCTTACTATGTTAAATGCATCAAATGCCTCTTTAAAATATCTAAAATATATACAAGAGTCTAAAGAGTATCTTAAAAAGATAGAAAAAATCAGTGCAAAAAGTAAGATAACACCTGCTGAGCTCGCAAAGATAAAGCTTATATGCGAAGTTATGATAGGGGAGTATAAAAAACTAAAGCCCATAGTCATAAGTGATGGAGATCTAGTCCAAAGAGCAACTAATCAGTATAACAAATTTAAGAAGATTTATGAAGAGCTTTTTAAAAAATAAGATAGGCAGTTTTTTGCAATATAAGAAAAAAGTAGGAGGCTTTAGCGAAACTTCTTTGAGGACTTATGAGTTAAACCTAAAAGAGGCTATAGAGTATATGGATGTCGAAAAAGTCGGGGAATTTTATCGCCTGGAGCTAATGCCTTACAGAGTTAAAATTTCAGATAATAAAAAGAAAACCATAGCAAAAAAGATAAGCATAGTTAGAAGTTTTGTAGAGTTTTTAAAAGATAACAAAATTAAGATAAAGCTTTTTGGAGACGATAGTATAAAAGTACCAAAAACTCTTCCAAAGCCTGTCAATTTTAGATATATAAAAGAGGCCCTTGATGTGTCTAATGATGAAGAGGAGCTTATGGTTTTACTTATATATGGGCTTGGACTTAGGGTCTCAGAAGCGGTAAATGTAAGAGTTGATGATATAAAAAGGGAGTGGATAGAGGTAACCGGAAAGGGTGATAAAAGGAGAAATATCCCTCTTTTGCCTAATATTAAGGAAAAATTGGATACTTTTCTAAAAAGAAATAACAGAGTTAAATATATATTTGAAAAAGATGGAAAAAAACTAAATGAAAATATGCTTAGATATAAGATAGAAAAACTGTTTAAAAAGATAGGTTTAAAAGTAACACCTCATCAGTTAAGACACTCTTATGCAAGTGATATACTCAATAGCGGAGGTAGGATAAGTGATGTCAGTAAGCTTTTGGGACACAGCTCTATGGCAACAACAGAGATATATACAAAACTAGACAGTGCATACAAGATGAAAAATTACAAACAAGCCCATCCTCTTTTTGAGCAAAAGGAGTTAAAATAATGAAGTTAGCAAAAACTCTTCAAAAAAAGTTCTCAAATGTTTTTGTAGCGATACTTAGTGAAAAAAATGAGTATGTTTTAAAGTATATCGTTATAAAAAATGAGAAGATAAAAGAGAGCGAAGAAAAGAGGTTCTCGATGGATGAAGATAAAAAACTCTCTTCAGATATCAAAGAGTTCTTGCTTTCGCTTCAAAAAGGGTATAAGTTTGTTTATATTGTTGTTTTATTAGAATCTATAAGTCAAAATTGTCTACCGGGGTGTGAGAAAGAGAAACTAAAAGAGTACGGGGTTGAAGAGGAAAAGGTATATACTGTTTGTGTTGATAAAAAGTGGATGAGTTATGTTTTAAAGTCTGATATTTTATGGTTAAAGTCTATATTCGAAGAGGTGGGACTAGACTTTATATATTCACCGTTTTTGGTTTTAAATAATTTTATAAGAAACAAAAAAAGCAGAAATAAAAATACTCTACATCTGCTCTATAGTGTAAACAGCATCACTTTAATGCTCTTTGATGAGGAGAAACTTGTATTTAATGCATTTTTTAAAATCCCTTTTAAAGAGTTTGATTTTAAAGATGAAGATGAAGAGGAGCTAAAACCTGAAGAGGATACAAACATTGATGGCATAGAGCTTGACAATATAGAATCGGAAGATGAAGAGTTTGAAGGATTTGTCGATATCACAAAGTTAGAAGATGACGATGATAGCTTTAAAGAGGATGAAGAGATACTTCAAGATGCAAAAGAGCAGATAGCTTCCTCATCTTTGGAAGATTTGGAACTTTACGGTAGAGAAGTTATTATATTTAAATATATAAAATCAGCTATAGAGGAGTATTATAAAAATGATAAATATGATAGTGAATTTTTGGAAGATATCATCTTTTATTGCGATTCTAATATAAGTAATGATATAATAACTATGATTGAGAATGATCTCTTTTTAAATGTGGAGATCCATAGCATAGATATAAAAGAGGAGATGATAAACATGTCTATAAAAGAGGTTGATTTTTGAGATATAGTTTTATAACCCCCAGGAAAAAAGAGCTTATAGATAATATCACTAAAATGTGGCTACTCTTTATAGGGTTTGTAGTTATTATGCTCTTTGCCTTTGATCTTCTTATAAAATTAAAAATTAGCTCTTTAAAAAATCAAATGAATGAGTATAACAGCAAAATAGCAGCTGCAAAATCAGAAACTAAAAAGCTTCAAAAAAAGATACTCTTTTTAAATAAAGAGAAGGCTGTGGCTGAAGAGATATATGCCTCAAACAGTGTTTTAAAAGACAGCATAAAAAATCTTTTTGATTTGGTTCCGGACCAAATTACCTTGCAAAAAGTGGTGATGGACAAAAACTCACTCATTCTTTATGGTATAACTCCATCCAAAGATACATTTAACTTCTTGCTTGGTTCCCCTTTAAAGTCCATCTTTCAAAGTAGCAATACCATTTTTTATCTCGGAAAAGATGGATGGTACAGGTTTGTAAGTAGCAATAAAATAGTCGGAAACGACGGAGATAGGCTTTAAGATGGCAAAAAACTCTATGATATTTAAGCTTATAATTTTTCTTTTTTTATTTGTTATCGTAGTTTTTACTGTAATTTTTTTACTTATAGTTCCAAGCATTAAAGAGTTAAAAGCAACCAGATATGAATATAAAAAGGTTTATAATAGGTTAGAATATGCAAATAAAGAGCTAGAAGCAAAACAGAAAGATTTAAAAGATATAAAACATCAGACTCTAAAAATTTCAAAGGCTTTTGAAAATAGATTTGAAGAGAGTGATTTCTTAAAATTTTCTAAAAAATATTTCAAAGAGGCAACTTTGAAAAAAGATGGGAATGAAACTTACAAAAAAAGTTTCAAAGAGTATAAATTTACAACCATTTCAAAGATAAGTGACCCTACCGTATTTTACAGATTTCTAACCGATATAAATAGATACGATAACATCATCCAAACCGATTTTCCTATAAAAATGGCTGCTTACAAAGATGATATCAACACCACTTTTACTCTAAAGGTCTATACTCTCGCCAAATAGATAACCTCTTATCTTGGGGGGGATTTTTTTGATCCTGCACTTTTCTTTGAAGCTTTTAGGCATCTTTTTTTTGATGTAAGGAGATATGTATATATACCCATTTGTAAAAACTATACTAAAACTATTTGAGATAACAACATCTTTGACTTTTAGTATCTCATCTTTCTGCTTTTTTGAAAGAAGATACCCTAGCTCTTTTAAGACCATATCGATAGCTCTGATATTTTTAGTCTCATCTTTTAAGTCAGGTAAAATGTATAAGCTCTTAATTTTTTTAAACTCTGGCATCTTAAAAAGTGCGTTCTTATCTTTTTGAAGATATTCAAAGCTCTTTAATATACCATTTTTGAACTCTTTTAAAAGTTTTGTGGAGAAATTTTGGCGAAAATAGTTTCTTCTATAGCTTGTATCAAAATTAGTTTTATCTATGAAATATTTTATAGAGTTTGATTCTAAAAAGTTTAAAAGCTCCTCTTTCGTAGAGTTGATAAGTGGTCTTAAAAGCGTGTAACCCTCTCTTTTTCTAACTTCATCAAAGCCTATAAGTTCAACTACGCCGGCACCTTTAGTAAATTGCATCAAAAACCACTCAAGTTTATCATCTAACTGATGAGCAGTTATGAGAGTGTTGTAGCCATTTTCTTTTATGATTTTTTTAAAGAAGTCATATCTAAAAACTCTCGCATTGTGTTCAAAGTTGTTTTTGTTTAAATTAGCCTCTTTTAGATAGAGTTTTTTTTGAAATTTTTCAGACAACTCTTTAGCATACCCTACCTCTATCTTGGACTCTTCTCTGATGCCATAATCAACCATAGCTATGTCAAATTTGATGCCATAACTTGCAAGTATCCAAAAAAGTGCACTTGAGTCTACTCCACCTGAAAAAGCGAGTAGATTTTTACTCTTTTTTAGAGTGTTTAGACTTTTCTCGTCTATTTTTGGTCTATTTTTAAACTGTAGCAAGTAATTTGTCTCCAACTAGCTCGGTTATCTTTCCGCTGTATATCTTATCGCTTTCAAGTTTTATATCGGTATCATTTATAAGTATCTCTCCATCTATCTCAGGTGCCCAGATAAGCTCTCTGGCTCCTATAAAAAACTCTCCCTCACTGCTTAATCCCGTGGTAAAAAGTTTCACATCTTTGCCGACTCTTCCTTTTAAGCTGTCTTTATTCTTTTTTTGAACAATTTCGTCGAGTATCTCTAGTCTCTCATCTATAACTTTCAAAGGCACTTTATCTTCCATGCTAAAAGCCAAAGTATCCTCTTCGTCTGAATATGCAAAAAGAGTAACCCTGTCAAAATCAAACTCCTCTAAAAATTTTTTAAGCTCCAAAAAATCCTCCTTGGTTTCACCGGGATGTCCGACGATGATGGAAGTTCTTAAGAAACTTTCTTTTACCTCTCTCATCCTGTAAAGCTGTTCTTTTATCCTTTTTGAAAGCGCTCCTCTTTTCATTATCTTTAGCATCTTGTCGCTTATATGTTGTATGGGCATCTCAAAGTAGTTATGAAAGACCGGTGAAGAGGTGATGGTATCTATCAACTTGTCGCTCGTTGTAGTCGGGTATAGATATAAAATCCTTGCACTTTTTACTCCATCAATTTTTTCAATCTCTTTTATAAGTTTGGTAAGCCCGTCACTTTCGCCGAAGTCTCTTAAATAAGAGCTACTATCTTGAGAGATAAAACTAAAATCAAAGTAACCTTTTTTTACTAAATTTCTAACTTCTTTTATGATATCTTTTAAATCTCTGGATTTTAATTTTCCTTTAAAGCCCGGTATCGCGCAAAAGCTACAAGCTTGGTTACAACCCTCGCTTAGTTTTATATATGCGTGGGCCCTGCTTCCTGTTA
>Ga0256840_1001981_pt1 | contig 18523 bp, 18 predicted proteins | sample 355202metaG_FD_185969 | JGI IMG/M metagenome (GOLD analysis project Ga0256840, IMG submission 185969) | Hydrothermal vent microbial communities from Mid Atlantic Ridge, Atlantic Ocean - 355-202 | ecosystem: Environmental > Aquatic > Marine > Hydrothermal vents | place: Atlantic Ocean: Mid...
TTAATTTAACAATCTCTGATATGATAGAATTACGCTCTATTACAGGTAAATCAAGTAAGTATGTTTTAATTTTTGATAATTCCATAAACAAATATACAAAATTAATACCTATTTTAAACTAGAGCCTCTCTAAATGATACTCCGTTGATTTTCATATTTTATGGTTTATTTTTTCTGTTGATTTAAAAAAATATAGAAAGTTCAGTAGATAGTCATATTAAACTATGAATGCCAGTATAATAAGTACTTTATTTATCCTATTGCCAGTTTGAGCTTGCCTACTCGAAAGACGGGCTCGGTATAACAACTAACTATTAACTAACTAAAACCTAATTAATAAATAAAGTATAAAACTATCTACTGCTCTCTAAAAGTAAACTCTCTTATTGTGCTGTCATTTTTTGAACTAGTGCTTGCATTTCCTTAGACTTTTCTGTCATGTAATCTGTGAATTTTTTTACATCGTTACCTTTTAGGTTTGTCATAACTTTTTGGCTCATTGTTGCCAATTTTTGTCCTTCCGTTGCTAAATCACCCATTTTACTCATATCTTTTGACTCTACTGCTTTTGCATATGATGCCATATACTTATCATACGCTTCTACATATTCTTGTAACTCTGCACTATCAAAGTTAGGTGCGTTTGTTGCACTTGTCGTTTTTTTGACTGTTGTTTCTGTTTTATCTTCTACATTTTTTTTTGCTTCGCTCTTACATGACATAAATGTTAATGTAATAATTGCTACGAATACTATTTTTATTATTGTTTTCATTTTAAGTTTGTTTTGAAATTGTTTTTATATTTTTTTGTATTAATTGCCATTCTTTAATACTTTATTTTATATCCTAAAAAATGGCAAAATGGTATTTTATCTTATTTATCCCATAAATAAGAAACTTGCAATAACTACCCATATTCCTATTGCTATTCCTGCTAATCCTAATTTGCCTTGTATTGGTGCTAGTTTTGCAAGTAATTTTTCTCCTTTTACTTTTGCTGCTTCATTTTTTGATAGTAGTAGTTTACTAATCATTCCATATCCTAGAATAAATCCTAATACTGCTTCTACTCCACTACTTGCTATCCAAGTAATCCACCAAATTGGCCATGTACTTAACATTCCCATATTTAATACTGCTTGTATTATTCCCCAAACTCCCCAAAAACAGAATGCTAAGCCTATCCAACCTTGGTAAGGTGCTACTTTATCTAATAATTCTTTTGCGTCTGGTTTTTTTGAAAGTAATAGTGATGGCACTGCTATTATACTTAATAGTATTAATGTAATTCCGTAAATCATAATGTGATTTTTTAATGGTTAATATTCTTTTGTTTTACATTACAAAGATGCAGTAGTATTACATTTTATAATAGACCAAATACAGTGTTTTTTTTATCCCTAAAAACAGGGAAGTGCATATTTTAAAAGTAATCAAATAACCATTTTAACCAAACTTCTTCTGTTGCTACTACAATTATACCAAATACACATTAAAATAAGCCTAATAAATCGTTTACTTTATCACTCCTTTTCTTCAAAAAATAGATCCATAACGTAGGCTATGAATAGATTTTTACTCATCAATGAGTAATAAACTAAATCAATTTCTTGTAAATATAAGATTTTGCAAACTTAGGTTGATTTGTTATTAGAATTTTATCTAATTCGTGTTTTAAATCTTTCCAGCTTTCATAATAATCTATTATGAAAAGGTGTGTTTTATCTTTAAATAAATGAATCACTTTATTTGTTACAATAGTAATATAAAAATTTGGGGATTCTCTATTCTTATCTTTTCCTTTTATACCAACATTAAATGTTCCTGTTAAAATTATTTCACTCTGATCTTAGGGCTGCCAGTTGGAAATAATATTCTTATTTACATTTTCTATTAGTTCCCTTCTATCAAAACTAAATTTATTTGTATATGGTATTTTGTATGCTGATATTTCAAAAAATAGGATTTCTGTTTTCATTTTTATTAGTGTTATTTTTTTGCAATATCAATAATTACTATTTTTTTAGGAAACCCAAGTTCAACAAATTTGATGACTATCTTTTCATCTATTTTGTAATGGTTAAAATCTTCTTCAGGAACTGAATATGAAGTTTCCTCTCCATTAACATTAGCATAGACCTGAAATTCTTTTATTTTATGAACTGTAAATGAACGCATTGTTTTACCTACAAAGTGATATTGTTGATAATTACCTTCTGGCTGAATTTCTTTTTTTAGAATACTTGCTGTTGCTGTTTGAATTTCTAAATTATCTATTCTATTTATTTTGATTATATACTGTGATACTGTTATTAGTAAAAGTATTGCTAACAATCCAAACGAGAACGTTTTTATTGGATTTCTCATAATTTTATTTTATTTGCGCATAAATTAAACTTTTATCAAAAAAAATGATTCTGCTCCATTGAAGTTTTTATTTTCTGTACTTATACCATATCACATTTGAATAAACTTATCTGAATCTATAATATTATTATTTTTTAAGCATCTAAACTTTCATCTCATTTTACAATTATAATCTATCTAGGTTTGGTTAATCGATAATTAATAATCCTATCATCCAAAAACAGTATAATAACTAGAGCCTCCTAATACTATTAAAAGTAAGATACCCATAAGAAGATACAGTATTCCGAAAAACATTGCCATATTACCTGTTATTCCTCCTCCGAAAAGTTCTTGAGATTCTCGAGCTGAAAACCCTCTCATTTTGAACAGAGAAATTGTTTTCTTTTTCACAATCCCTTTATATCCAAAATAAAAAAATACTGAACAGCCTAATACTAAAATAATAGGAAAAAATATTTTTAAAAAAGGTGTATCTTCATTTAATGATGCTATAGTTTGTGAGAATTTTATATACTTTTCAATAATACTATCCATAATATTTTCGATTTTATAATGTTTAAATATTTCTAACACAAATATATAACTGTATTACTGGTAAAAACACACTTTAAACAGTGAAAATCATATCCCTAAAAACAGGGGTGGTTTTATTAAAAAAAAGAGTAAATAACCTTACTTAATCTACCAATCCTAATTTAATTGCATATTTTGTTAACCCTGCTAGATTACGCACATTGAGTTTAGATATTAAATTTTTTCGGTAACTCTCTATTGTGTGTTTACTCAAAAATAATATGTCTGCTATTTCTTGTGTAGTGTTCTCTTCTGCTATTAATTTTAATACTTCTTTTTCTCTTTGGGTTAGTGCTGTTATTGTTTCTTTCTTTTTATTAAAAACACTTTGTATGTATGCTTCTTTAATTATTTTTGAAAAATATTTTTCTCCTTTTAATATTGTTTCTATTGCTTTTAATAGTTCTTCTTTTTCTGCATTTTTTGGTATATATCCATCTACATCATTTTTAATAAGTGTGTCAATCATTGCTGTATCTATATGCATACTTACCACAAGTACTTTTATTTTTGAATTAATACTTTTAACTGTATTATTTAGTGTTATCCCATCTACTTCTGGCATACTAATATCGGTTATTATTAAATCAATTTTATCTGTCGGGTTTATTGTTACATACTTAACCACATTTTTGCCTGTATTTGCTGTAAACAATATATTATATTCACTTTTAACTGCTAATATACTTAACAAACCATCTAAAAACATTTTGTGATCATCTGCTATAATTAAATTGTATTTCTTCTGCTCCATTTTAATTAGTTTTTATTATTGGTATGTCAATATCCAAAATAGTTCCTCTTCCTTTAAATGAATCTATATGTATTGTACCCGATATTTTATTTAATCTACTTTTTATATTGGTAAATCCTATTCCGTTTTTAACGGTTTCTGGATTAAATCCTTTTCCGTTATCCTCAAATAGTAATTTTATTGTCTGTTCAAACTTATTTATATGGATATCTATTTGTGTGGCCTCTGCATGTTTAATTACATTAGTCAATAATTCCTGAATTATATTAAATAGTGTTGCTTTTATTTTTTTGTTAATTACGTTTATTTCTGCTTTTGGGTGTGGATTAAATGTGATTTTAATCTTACTGCCTTTTTGAATATTACCTATATAGTTTTCTATTAATGTTGTAAATATATTTTCATTAAACTTTTGTGGTATTAAATTATGTGATATCTCCCTAACTTGCTCATAAGTATCATCGATTTGTTTGGCTATAGTTTTATATTTTTCATCTCTCTTTGAAATATTTGATAATTGTAATTTTATGCCTGCCAAATTACCTCCTATACTATCATGCAGCTCTTGGGCAATACGTTCACGTGCTTTATCTTGCCCCTTTATGGATGCTTTAATTAGGTTTAATTCTTGATCTTTCTGTAATGCTTCTATTTCTTTTTGATTTACCTCTTCTTGTACTTTATTTAATTCAATCTGGTTTTGTATTTTTTGATAATACATATATAACAATCCAATAATTGGTATTAATATAATTATAAACCCAATAATAAAACTCTTTTTTAATGTTTTTTGATGTTTTAAATTAATCTCGTTATCAATAAGTTTATTTTGATTTTCTACTTCTTTTATTTTTGCTTCATTCTCTCGTTCTGTAATTAAACTTTTTATTGAGTCTCTTTGTGATGTATATGCTGGATATAAATAATTAAATTTTGGATGTTTTACGGCTATAGAATCTATCAAAAAATCATAAATTTTTTTTTGAAGTTTTAATTTTTTTTTTTTTTTTACTATAGCAAGAGCCTGTTCATAAAGCTTTATACTTTCTTGCAGTTTATTTTCTGAAAAATACAATGAGCCTAAATTGGTTAACGTACTACTATCTAAGCTATTGTTTTTTTCTTTTATTAAAATTGCTTTTTTGTAACTTTCTATGGCTTCTATCTTGTTATCAATAGTTTCATTTATATAACCTATGTTATTATAACTAGAGGCAATTATATTACTATCATTTATTTTGTAAGCCAATTCTATTGATTTCTCAAGAAATGCCATTGCTTTTTTTGGGTTCTTTTTTTGTAAAGCAATATAAGCCAAAGCTTGTAAAGCAGGCATTTGGTTTCTTATATCATTTTTTTCTATAAATATAGTATGTGCTTTTTTCAGTTGTTCTTCAGCAATGTTATACTTTTTCAAATACATATTTGCTTTCCCTAATAAGTTATAAGATACTGCAATATTTTGTTTATGTTTTTCTTTTTCAAATAAGAGAAGTGCTTTTTTTGTATAAGCAATCGTTTTAATATTTTCAAAGTCTTTAAATAAATATTCTGCTTTGTTAAGATATAACAATCCTGTTTTGTGTATGCTGATTTTTTGCTTGGTATTTATTATACTGTCTATTCTTGCTATTCCTTTTGTAAAATCATCATCATTAGAAATAAAATTAATAAATTCTCGATTAGACATATTTATCAACTTAGTATTATCTTTTTTACAACTTCCAAATAGGATGATAATTGTAAGTAAAATATAGTATAATTTTATTTTCATTTTTTTATTGTAATGTAGAATCTAAAAAGACAAAAGTACTTAAAAACTGTGCAATAATATTTCTAAGCTACAAAAATAGGATAGTATTATATTCAAAATAGACTGAAATCAGTGAAAATAACACCCCTGAAAATAGGAGTGCTTATAATTCTAAATTTAATTAGTCCCAACTTATATTTTCTCCTTCAAAAAACTTGCTGTATAGGATTGCTTATTTTTTACTAAATCTTCTGGTGTTCCTTGAAATATTAGTTGCCCTCCTTTTTTACCTCCTTCTAAGCCTAAGTCTATTATATAATCGGCTACTTTTATTAGTTCTATATTATGTTCTACTACTATTATTGTATGTCTGTTTTCTAATAATGCGTTAAACGATTTTACTAGTTTTTTTATATCATGAAAATGTAAGCCTGTGGTTGGTTCATCAAATATAAATAGTGTTTTTGCTGTGGTTGTTCCTTTTATTAAAAATGTGGCTAGTTTTATTCGCTGTGCTTCTCCGCCTGATAATGTGGATGAAGATTGTCCTAATTGTACATAGCCTAATCCTACATCTTGCAATGGTTTTATTTTCCGCACTAATTTTTTATCTCCCGTTTCTGTAAAAAATGCTATTGCCTCATCTACTGTTAGTGCTAAGATATTATCTATCGATTTTTTATTGTATTTTACTTCTAATACTTCTTTTTTAAATCGTTTTCCTTTACATGTTTCGCATGTTAAATGTACATCTGCCATAAATTGCATTTCTACTATTACTTGCCCATCTCCTTTACAGGTTTCACATCGCCCCCCATCTACATTAAACGAAAAATGCTTGGGTTTATAATTTCTTATTTTTGATAATTGCTGTACTGCAAATAATGCTCTTATTTCGTCATAAGCTTTTATATATGTTACTGGATTTGACCTACTTGATCTTCCTATTGGGTTTTGATCTATAAATTCTATATTTTTTATACTTTCAAAACTTCCTTCTATTTTGGTAAACTCTCCTGCTTTACTTCCGTATTGATTTAACTTTTTATGTATTGCTGGGTATAGTATTTTTTTTACCAAGGTACTTTTCCCACTTCCTGATACTCCTGTTACTACTGTTAAGCTCTGTAATGGAAATTCTACATCTATATTTTGTAAATTATTTTCTCTTGCTCCTACTATTTTTATATGGTTTTTAGTTTTCCTTCTCTTTGTTGGTACTTCTATTGCTTCGGTTCCGTTTAAATATTTTGCTGTTAGCGATTTTGATTTTAATATTTGCTTGTATGTTCCTTCTGCTACTAATTCTCCTCCAAATGTTCCTGCTTCTGGTCCTATATCAAATATATAATCTGCTGCTTCCATTATATCTTCATCATGTTCTACTACGATTACAGTGTTTCCTAAATCTCGTAATTTTTTTAATACTTTTATTAATCGTTCTGTATCTTTTGGATGTAATCCTATACTTGGTTCATCTAGTATATACATGGATCCTACCAAGCTGCTTCCTAATGAGGTTGCTAAATTTATACGTTGACTTTCTCCTCCTGACAAGGTGTTTGAAGGTCTGTTTAAGTTTAAATAACTTAAGCCTACATCGTTTAAAAATTGCAATCTATTTTTTATTTCTATTAGCAATCGTTTGGCTATCTCCTTATCGTACTTATCTAGTTTTAACTGTTTAAAAAAGTGTAATAACTCATCTAGTGGTTTTTGTACTAATTCAGATATTGCTACTTTGCCTACTTTTACATAATCGGTTTCTTTTCTTAATCTGTTTCCGTTACATACATTACATTTTGTTTTTCCGCGATAGCGTGATAACATTACTCTAAACTGTATTTTATAACTTTTTTTCTCTAGATATGCAAAAAAGTGTTGTAATCCCTTAAAGGTTTTGTTTCCTGTCCAAATTAATTGTTTTTGCTTTTCGGTTAGTTCAAAATACGGTTTGTGTATTGGTATTTCATTTGCTGCTGCATGTATTATTAAGTCGTCTTTATATTCTTTAAATCGCTCTGTTTTCCATGGCACTATCGCATCTTCGTATATGGATATGGATGTGTTTGGTATTACTAAGTCTATATCTACTCCTATTATATTTCCGTATCCTTCGCATGTTGGACATGCGCCATACGGATTATTAAAACTAAAAAAATGTGTGTTTGGCTCTAAAAATGATATGCCATCTAAGTCAAATTTATTACTAAATTCTTGTTGACTTTCGTTTGTTAAGTTTTGTAGTGTACATTTCCCTTTTCCTTCATAAAATGTTGTTTGTACGGAATCTGCTAATCGATTATAAAAGTCTTCATTCTGCTGTACTACTACTCTATCTACTACTAAAAAAACTGTTTTTGCTTTGGTAAATTGTTTTACAAACTCTTTTTCGAACGGTGCCTTTAGTCGTTGTATGTCTTCATTTATTTTAAGCCTAGAATATCCTTGCTGTAACAACACATTCAAATATGCTTCTACATTTTTCCCTTTTTCCAAATGGATTGGTGCTAACAATAGTAATTTTGTTCCTTCTTCTAATTCTTTTATATGATTTACTACATCTGCTACTTTATCTTTTTTTACTTCTTTTCCTGATTTTGGGGAGTATGTTCTCCCTATTCTTGCATATAATATTTTTAAATAATCGTATATTTCAGTCGTTGTTCCTACGGTTGATCGTGGGTTTGTACTATTCACCTTTTGTTCTATAGCTATTGCTGGTGATATACCTTTAATGTAATCTACTTTTGGTTTATTTAATTTTCCTAAAAATTGTCGTGCGTAACTTGATAAACTTTCTACATATCTTCGTTGTCCTTCCGCATACAATGTATCAAATGCTAAACTAGATTTTCCTGATCCTGACAAGCCTGTTATTACCACTAATTTATTTCGTGGTATTGCCATATCTATACTCTTAAGGTTATGCAATGTTGCTCCTTTTATTAGTATATAATCTATTGGATTTAGTTTATCTATGTTTTTTGTCATCTACAATATTCTTTATGAGCAAAGAAACGTAAAGTCTTGTTCTTTTTTTACAAAAAACATAGTTTTTTTTATCTTTCTGCTTAAAACAATATACGATACTGCATTACTGGTAATATTCCATTTTGGAATGTATCTTCTATTTTACTTGTTGTGGTATTATATTTTCGTGAGAATATATTTTGTGTATTGAATAAATTTCTTAAATCCAATTGCATTTCATGACTTATTTTTTTTCCGTTTCGTTTGTAGCTCAATTTTAAATCTGTTCTAAAATAGTGTGGCAGTTGTAGTTCAAATGATTGTGCTGTGTCAAATACTGTTTCGGAATCTAATGCTGATTGTACTTTGTCTATTGCTGTAAATCTTCGACCGCCTGCGTAATTTATGTTTACATCTATTCCTATTGAGTTTTTTGCATTTATTTTAAATTCTTTTCCTGTTAAAAAACTAGTCATGAATTTTCCATTCCATGCTGTATTTCGCCATATATTGTCTTTTGCTAAATATTTAGATTCATATAAACTTCCTGTTAGTAACATATAAAATCCGTTTGATAATGTTTTTTCTATGGTTACATCCAGCCCATAATTTTTTCCTTTTCCTTCATTGTACAATGCATCATATAGTATTTGTGCTCCTCCTGCATCAAAATATCCTGAGTTTATTATGGAATAAGTTTCATCTTTATGTGATATTGGCACGTCAAATAATACTTGGTAATATACTTCTGTTTTTAAATTTAATTTTTCGACTATTTGTGTTTGATATCCTGCTACTAAATGATGTGATTTTGTAAATCCTAAATCTTTATTTTCATATTTATAATTTCCTAATGCTACTTCTTGTTTTGTGAAATAGGTTAATAGTGGGTGTATATTACTATGTAATCCATATCCGAAATTAATACTTGATTTTTCATTTATTTTATATTTCAACCCTAATCGCGGCTCTACTACATTTTGTTTATTTAGATTAAAATATTGATTTCTTATTCCTGCATTTAGTATTAATCTATCTGAAAATCGATGTTGCCAGTTTACATAAGCTCCTATTAAACCTGCATTATCTTTTATATCACTTTGGTATTCTCCTACAAAATTTATATCAAAATCTAACCCATAATTTGTAAATGACGTTCCTATTTCTATGGTGTTTTTTACATTTATTTTAGATTTTACTTTTCCTTGTATTGTTGTAAAACTTGTTCCTAATTCTTCTCTAAAGTCTTTTTCAAATTGTCCGTTACTACTATTTAGCAAATCTATATTTACTGTTTGGTCTATAAAACTATGTGAAACTGATAGGTTTGAACTTGTTTTTTTATTAAAGAAATATTTATGACTTACCCCTGATATTATATTTTTATTATTTTGTGTTAATATAGAGTTATCTCTATCGGTATATAAATTTACTGCTCCTTCTTTTGTGGTGTCAAATTCTATATCACTTACTCCTGCTATTGCCCAAATTTTTATTTTTCCTGCTTTTTTTGTTGGTACATTTACTACCACACTTGCATCTTGGTATATTGGTACTGCTACTCCTGTCCCTACATCTAACCCCAACTCGCTAAACAATGCTACTGTAGAGTATCTATAATTTACCATAAAAGATGCGTCTGATTTTTTTGAAAATGGACCTTCGATTCCTGCTTCTATTCCTGCAAATCCTATTTGTCCTACAAATTCGTATTTGTCTTTATTTCCTTCTCTAAATTGCAAATCAAATACTGCCGCTGATGTGTTTCCAAAATTTGCTGGAAATGCACTTGATAAAAAATCTGATTTTTTTAAGGTATTTATATTTATCATGCTTACTGGCCCTCCTGATGATCCTGATGAGGAATAATGATTTGGATTTGGTATTACTATTCCTTCCATTGTCCATTGCAATGATGTTGGGTTATTTCCTCTTACTATGATATCATTTCTGCTATCATCTGCTGCATTAACTCCTGCATAATTCATTGCCATACGTGATACATCTGCCAATGACCCTGCATATTTATCGGTTTGTGCTACATTAAATCCGTAACTTGATCCTGTTACAAATGCTACATTATCTCGTTTACTTTTTCCTGTTAATACTATTTCTTCTAGGTTTCCTATTTTTTCTAATAATCTGAAATTTACAATTAATTCTTTCCCTACTTTTAATGATAATTCTATAAATGCTTGCGATTCAAAACCATTATATAATGCTATTATATTTATTTTGCCTAATGGCACTTCTTTTATTATATAGTTCCCATCAAAGTCACTTACTGCACCATATATTTTTCCTTTTATTTTAACTACTATTTCTGCTCCTGACAATGGAAAGTCGGATTGCTTATCTATTACATTTCCTTTTATATTTTGTGTGATTTGTGCTTTTATTAATGTTGTCATCAATAAAAAAACTAATATTATTAAGCTACTTAACTTATTACTTCTTTTTATTCGGTTCATGTCTTTCTTCTTTTGATTTGTCATGCAAATCAACTAAACATTTTATGTTTTAACAAAGTATTGTTGCCAAAGGTTTTTTTTTGGGATAAACAGGATGTATTTTTAATCAAAAGGATGTGTTTGGTACAAACTGGCTTAATTTACTAATGTGTATAGCAATTCTTTTGGAAAGTTTCTGGATACTGGTATTAAAAATTCTACTTGTTTTACTTTTAATAAGTACCCTCGTGCATTCCCATTTATTTTTAATACCTGATTTGCATTTACTATATAGGATTTATGACATCGTATTATTTGTTTATTTTCTACTAACTGATTTTCTATTTTACTCAATGATGTTCTTATTAAATGTTCTTTAATTTTTCCATCTGACAAATAAAATATACTTGCATAATTACCTTGTGAGCTTATATAAATTAAATCTTGTATTGATGTTGTTATTTTGTCTTTTTTATTATCTGCAATTATTGATATCTGTTTATTTGTTATGGTATTATTAGAATTTTCTTTGTTTTTCAAAATCGTATCTGCAATTTCCTTATTCGTTTTATTATTACTTTTCTCTACAAAATAAACAAAAATAAAACTAGGAAAAATAGCAACTAAAATTGTATATATTAGAAAATAAGCCAATTCTTTAATCCTGATTTCTGATGATGTATGAAGTCTTAAATTGATATACCATAAATTGAAATACCAGTTAAAAAGACTAATCATAATTATTGTTACCAAAAGAAATAGAATAATTCTTCCTATTGTCCATTTACTAGGATTAAAAAATGATGCTAATATTAATGGAAAAATAAAAAGGCTTACTAATAACACAACCAATGTAATTAGACCAAACCCTAAAGTATATTGAAAAATACTATTTGAAAAATCATTTTTTTCAAATAGACTGCTTATTCCAAAAGGCTGGAATAGATATAAAAACAAAAAAACATTAAGCCCAAACCCAAAACTTATTTTTAGATTATTTAAAGTTGAAAAAATGTATGGGTATGGTTTTAAAAACCAAGTTCTAATTTTTTGCACTATATTCATAAGAACAAATATACTATTTTATACCTATATTTATTAACTTATTTTGTGTTTTGCAAAAAACAAAACTCTTGATTTTTATCAAGAGTTTTGCCTGTTATTAATCTAAGATTTTATTGTACCTCTCGCTTATAATATGCCAATCCAAATGGATTTGTTCCTATAGTTACTACTGCCCCTGGTGTTATTGTTCCACTATGTGATACACTGTAGATTGATAATTTATTTGCTGTTCCTCCTGAATGTGTTACAAACATTTTGTCTCCATATTTATTTACTGTTATGTTATGCGGTATTGCTTCTGGTGTTGCTACTGCTGTTCCTATTTGTGTGTTATTTAGTGCGTTTATTGTATATAGTTCTCCTCCTCCTATATTTGCTACATATAATTTTGATTGGAATGGCGATGAATATACACCATGTGTTCCTGCTAAATCTAATGTTGATATTTCATCCAAATTCCATCCGTTTAACTTATATATTGTTCCTGATTGACATGGTACATACAATGCATTTCCTCTTGTTAAATGAAATACATGTGGATCTTTCCCTACTGCTCTTGATGCTAATTTTCTATACGTTCTTGTTGAGTACATATATATACTATCTGCTACTTGTGCATTTCCGCTCAATACTGATATGTATGCTCTTGTTCCAAATTTATTTACAAATACATCGTGTGGTTTTATTCCCAATTGAATTGTTCTTATTACTGTATTTGTTCTTAAATCTATTACTGATGTTGTTTTGTCTATATCATTATTTACCCAAAGTCTTCTTCCTCTCCCATCTGCCCACATATGAAACACTCCATTTCCTACATCTATAGATCCTTCTACTGTTTTTGTTTGTGGGTCTATTATATGTACTTTATTTCCTGTTCTATCGCCTACATATAATTTGTCTTTTGATTTTACATATACCACATACATTGGCTGTGAGTTTGGTATTGTTAATGTATGTTCTACTGTATTTGTATCTGCATTAATAAAACTTACACTACTAGATTCTCTATTGGCTACTGCAACAACTTCTTCATAAACTGCATCTTCATCGCCATCACAACTAATGAATAATGCACTTAATAATAAACTTAATAATAGAATTGAAAATTTTTTTTTCATCTTGTTTTTATTTAATGGTTAGTAGTTTTTTTACCCTTTTACAATCTTAAAAAGATATATATTAGGTATTTAGTCGTACTTTTTATTTCTCCATTACATAAAAATTAAAATAATTTTTTATTTGATTTAAAAACTAATTAAAATAGATGTTTTTTTAATAATGTTTATTCTGTATAAGTTACTTTAAACGTTCCTCCATAAAAATGGATTATTTCTCCTGTTACTGTATGTGCTACATCAAAATTAAATGTTCCTTCTAATTTTTTTGCTCCTATATTATAGATTGTTAAATTTAGTAAATCTGTTCCTTGATTTACTGCGGTATAGTAATTTGTTTGGTTTAATGTATAGTTACCTATTACCTCATCTCCTGCTACTATAATATCTTTTATTGCTGCATTTCCTGTATTCTGTGCTACTGGTATTTTAAGCACTATGGTTTCCATCCCTGCTCGTTTTGCTGTAATTGTTATATAGGTAAACCCTCCTTCTGTTGCTTTGTGTGCTGTTACTATACTTTCGACATACTCTGTTCCGTCATCAGTGCTATTGTCTGTTGTATCTATATTTACAAAAAATTCATTATTATTTGTCCCTGGTGTTCCTCCTATATTTTCTGGTGCTGTTAATGACAAAACTATATCTGTAAAAATTCCATTTGAAAACGTCTTTACTTCTTCTGTAAATATCAAATTTCCATTTCCATCTAATATTGGATTTCCTAATGTATCAAACTGCTGTGTATATCGTTTTCCTACAAATGAGAATGTTCCTGATACTCTTTTCAAACTATAATCTATTACTCCTAAATCCACTCTACCTGATATTTCTGATGCATTTGTTATAAATGGCTTTTCTACATCTTTTTTATAGTAAATTGTTCCTTCATTTTGTGTTGGTGATAATATGTATTCTCCTACTTCTGTTTCGTTTACTGCTATTACTACAAACTCTTGGGTATCATATTTTTTTGCTATTATTGTTGTTATTCCATTATGTATATATGCTGTAGCTACATCTGCTGTATAGGTTTCTCCTTCAAAATCTACTTGAAAATTTGTATGATTTTCTATTATTTTGCCTACATTTATTTCTACCTCATCATTACATGATATAAACGTTATTAATATCAATGCTATAATTGCTGCTAGTTTTTTCATCTGTTATTTATTTTTGACAAAAATAGATATTCTATTTTGTTTTGTTTATTATTTCAATTACTTTATTTACATCTTCTATGGTATCTACTGGTATGGAATGGTGATATGTTAATGCTACTTTTATTTTTTTTCCATTTTCTAACCAACGCAGTTGCTCTAATTTTTCGTTATTTTCTAACTCTGTTTGCTCCATTTTTGCAAACTCTTTTAATGCTGTTGGTGTGAATCCATACATACCTACATGTTTGTAATATGTGTTGTTTTTATACCATTCTTCTCTTACTTCATCTCGTATTACTGGTATTACTGCTCTACTAAAATATAATGCATTCTTGTTTTTATCAAACACTACAAATACGCCTGTTTCTAATTCTTCTTTTTCTCTTGTTGGCATTACTAGTGTTGCCATCTGCGTATTCTCTTCTTTAAAACAATTTACTAAGCTTGTTATTTGCTCTGGCTCCAATAATGGCTCATCTCCTTGTATATTTAGGACTACTTCAAATTCTTTTGCTGTTTCTTTTTTATATACTTCATACGCTTCCAAACACCTATTTGTTCCTGTTGTATGGTTTACTGATGTCATTACTACTTTCCCTCCAAAACCGATTACTGCTTCATATATTCGTTCATCATCTGTTGCTACAACTACATTTTCTATTGCTTTCTTTGCCTGCGCATATACTCGCTGTATCATGGTTTTTCCACATATATCTACTAATGGTTTTCCCTCTAACCTTGTGGATCCATATCTTGCTGGTATTATTCCTATGATTTTTTTCATCTTATTTTTCTTTGAATGTCGTTGACTCTTCTGAACTGTTGGTGTTTTGATTATTATTTTATTAATTCTTTTAATACTTCTATTACATAATCTAGTTCTTCTTTTGTATTGTACTTACTAAACGAAAACCTTACTGATGTTTTTAACGCTTCTTCTTCATTTAATATTGCATTTAATACGTGTGACCCTTTATTACTCCCACTCTGGCATGCTGAACCTCCTGAGACTGCAATTCCTTTTAAATCTAGACTAAACAGTAACATTGGTTTCTCGGTTGGAAAACGGACGTTTAGTATTAAATAAGAACTTTTCTCTTCGTCTGCTGAGTTTCCATTAAACTCTATATCGTTAAAATTATTTTTTAACTGTGTTATAAAATATTTTTTTAATCCTGTTATATATGCTCTTTCTTCTGATAATTTTTCTATTGCTTTTATCAACGCTACTTCCATACCTACTATACTTGGTACATTCTCGGTTCCTGCTCTTGCTCCTCTTTCTTGTTCTCCTCCTACTAGCAATGGTTTTATTCCAAAGCCTTTTTTTATTATTGCAAACCCTACTCCTTTTGGTCCATGAAATTTATGTGCACTTGCTGCTATAAAATCTATTGGTGTTTTTTGTAAATCTATTTTAAAATGTGCTATTCCTTGTACGGTATCTGAATGAAAATAGGCTTTATTTTCTACACATATTTTACATACTAATTCTATATCTAGTATGTTTCCTAATTCGTTATTTATATACATTAAACTTACTAAAGTTTTTGTTTTCTCACTTAGTAATTCTTGTAAATGCTTGTAATCTACTTCTCCTTTTTCTGTTATATTTACATAATCTACTTCTATTTTTTGTTCGTGGTTTAATGCCTGTATTGTGTGTAGTACTGCATGATGTTCTATTTTGGATGTTATTATTCGTTTTACACCTAAATTTAATACTGCATTTGTTATGATTAAATTATCTGCTTCTGAGCCTCCTGCTGTAAATACTATTTCGCTTGCTGTTACGTTAAATTGTTTTGCTATATTTTTACGTGCTTTTTCTACCATTGCTTTTGCTGACCTACCGTATTGGTGTGTTGATGATGGGTTGCCAAATGTCACTTTCATTACGTCTGTAATTATTTCTATTACTTCTGTACTCATCGGTGTTGTGGCTGCATTATCTAAATATATTTTTTGCATTTTGCAAAGATATACTAAACTCTGCTAATATTTTCGAAAATAAATTATTAACACTGTTTGATGTGTCATTAAACTTTATGATTTTTTTATACTTTACTAATTACAAAATCTATATTTTTGTTACAATATATTTAATCTATTATGAAAAAATTAATTCTTTTATTTTTCGCTTTTTTATTTATTACTTCTTGTGATGATGGCGATTTTGATGTTCCAAGCTTTGTTTTTGGGACTAATGTTAATAATTGTGGTGATTTAATTCTTTTTAATATTAGTGACTCTTCTAATGAGGCTCTTATCTTAAATTTAAATGAAGATAATACAGATGATCTTTTTTTTGTTACAGAAAGAACGGATGAAAGCTTTGATTTAAATAATCGTATTTCGTATCGTATTTTTAATGGTAATGTTGGTAGTTCTTATTTTTGTCAAAACATTCCTCCTGCCTCTCCTGGTATTATTGAAGAATGGAATGGTGGTGGTGATTTAATTGTCAGTAATTCTATTACTAGAAATGATAATGATGGTGTTGTTGAAGATGATTTTACTATCGATAGTGATTCGGATTCTGTTTTTGATTATTTAGATATTGATGATGATGATGATGGTGTTCTTACTAGCGATGAACTTGGCTTAGACAATGATGGTGATAACTTTTTAGATTTTTTAGATACGGATGGCGATTCTATTCCTAATCATTTAGATGCTGATGATGATGGTGATGGAGTCCCTACTATTAATGAATTACGTACGGATAGTAATGCTAATGATATCATTGATTATTTAGATAATTCTACTTCGGACACGCAAACTGCTTTCCCTCCTTTACAAAACAAACATACTTTATCTTACACTACTACTTTTATTATTGAAAACATGAGTTTAACTAACTCTAATGGTAATGTTATTAACTATAACAGCTATCAATATGGTGTTAAAACTGGTGATGTTATTATTATGAATAATTAATTTTTCTAAACAATAAAATTCTTAAGTATTATTACTTCCATTGCTCCTTGCCCGTATTTTTTATACGACGCATCATTTATTTCTACTGGATATTTTTTTAATAAATGGTATAATTCTTCTTTTAAAACGCCTTTGCCTACACCATGTATAAATACTACTTTTTTAATTTTATTATCTATTGCGTAATTTAATTGCTGTTTTGCTACGGATAATTGTTTGGTTAACATCGTATGGTTACGCATTCCTTTATTTGATTTTGTTATTTGGTGTATGTGCAAATCTACTTCTAGCAATGACTCTGTTTTTCTTTTTGCTTTAGTTTCTCTCTTTCTATTTTGTATCCCTTTTTCTTTTACCTTTATGACTTCTATATTGTTTAGTATATCTACATCATCTATTACTACTAATTCTGATTGTTCGTATTTATATAAAAATTCATTTTCATCTTTAATTATTATTTCATTATTTTTTATAGTAACAATTATTCCTTTTATGGTTTCATCTATTACCGAAACTTTTGCTCCTATTTTAATTATTTTTCCTTTCATTATCTTACAAATGTAATATTTTACTTTATAAAATTTATTTTTTTGTATCTTTATAAAAAAGTAGAATGAATTTAATTTCTTTTTTAGAAAAAAACATGCTTAACTGTTCTTGGAAAGAAATGGGTTTAGATTGTATGGGTTGCGGTTTACAACGTTCTTTTATTCATCTTTTAAAGGGTGAATTTATGGATGCTTTTTATATGTACCCTCCTATTTATTCTTTAATTTTACTATTTGGCTTTTTAATTTTACATCTAAAATTTCAATTCAAAATTGGCCCAAAAATTTTAATTGGGCTATTTATTTTTAACCTTTTTACTACCTTTGGTAATTATCTTATAAAATTTTACTAATCAAAAAAACTATTAATAATCATGAAAGAAAAACTACCACACGCAACCACTTCACTAGTTTTAGGTATTATATCTATTGTTACCTGCTGCTTTAATGGTATTCCTGGAATTATCTTTGGCGGTATTGGTTTATACTTATCCAATAAGTCTATAAAAATAAATGCTGAAGCCCCTGATTCTTTTGATGGTATTGGAAACGCTAAAGCTGGTAAAGTAATCTCTATTATTGGTTTAATTTTAGGGGTGATTTTATTTGCTTTTTTCATATATCTAAAAACAAACCCTGAATTATTAGAACAATTAAAAACTTGGGCTGAAGAGCAACAAGCTAATCAAGGAACAGTCTCAAAACTTGTGGGATTTTTTAGATTAGGCAAATAATTTTTGTAATCTAAACATGAAGAAATCCACTTTTCTTACTCCTCTTAATTGAGTTCTAAAACCTTTTATTTTAGCGTTAAAA
>Ga0256840_1001982_pt1 | contig 18512 bp, 15 predicted proteins | sample 355202metaG_FD_185969 | JGI IMG/M metagenome (GOLD analysis project Ga0256840, IMG submission 185969) | Hydrothermal vent microbial communities from Mid Atlantic Ridge, Atlantic Ocean - 355-202 | ecosystem: Environmental > Aquatic > Marine > Hydrothermal vents | place: Atlantic Ocean: Mid...
AAAATGACGGAATATTTTTTCTGGTTAAAAGCAGATTATTTTAGTAAATATTTTTTGGGTGTTGAACCTGTAAACATTGATATGTTAGAAATGAATAGAAATAAGCCCAAAGGTTAAAATGTAAAAAGCCGAACATTTCGTTCGGCTTTTTACATTTTATTTTTTCACTATTTATTAAGAAAAGAGTTTTACAATATCATTCCCGTTGGCTAAAATAAGTAAACCAATTAATAAAATGAACCCAGCAATTTGAGCATATTCTAAAAATTTATCGTTTGGTTTTCTACCGGTAATTATTTCATATAAAGTAAACATTACGTGTCCGCCATCTAGTGCAGGTATTGGTAGTAAATTCATAAACCCAAGCATTATAGATAAAAATGCAGTAATACTCCAAAATGCTTCCCAACTCCAGGTAGCAGGAAAAATACTTCCTATAGCAATAAACCCTCCAATACTTGTTGCTCCTTTTTTAGTGAACACATATTTAAATTGTGTAATATAATCTTTTAAAGTCCAAATAGCTATAGAATTTCCTTTTGGAACACTTTCTAAAAATGAATAATTTTTGTGTTGAACTTGAACAACACTTGCTCTATTTGGAGCAACACCAATTTTGTTATCTTTCCCAGCTTTAAGAGAGACATTTTTAGTTATTCCATCTCTTTTTAATGTAATATTAATTTCATTATCTGAATTAACAATTGCCTTTGTAAAATCATTCCAATAATGAATAGGAGTATTATTAACAGTTAGAATTTTATCATTTTTTAATATGCCTGCTTTTTCAGCTGGAGAACCAACAATAACAGTATCAATTACAGGAGGTATTATTACTTGAAAAGGTTGCATAATACCTTTTTCCCACATAATTTCTCCAATGTTTTCAGGAATACTTATGGTTTCTTTTATTCCATTTGTATGTACAACCTCAATTGAAGTAATTCCTCTTAAAAATAAATGCTTATTAACATCAGTAACGTTTAAAGGCTCAACACCATTAAATTTAGTAATTTTATCACCATCTTTAAATCCATATTCTTTAAATGATTCATGTACCGCAAACCCTTCTTTTACACCATCAGGTTTTACAAAATCAACACCCCAAACAAAGGTAATCATAATATAAATCAAGATTCCTAAAATAAAATTTACAATAACACCTCCCAACATGATAATTAATCGTTGCCAGGCTGGTTTTGACCTAAATTCCCAAGGCTTAGCAGGTTGTTTCATTTGTTCAGTGTCCATACTTTCATCAATCATCCCTGAGATTTTCACATAACCTCCTAAAGGAATCCATCCAATACCATATTCAGTTTCCCCAATTTTCTTTTTAAAAAGAGAAAATTTATAATCAAAAAACAAATAAAATTTTTCAACGCGAGTTTTAAACAATTTTGCAGGAATAAAATGTCCTAATTCGTGCAATACTATCAAAAATGATAAACTTAAAATAAATTGAGAGGCCTTTATAATTATTTCCATATATATTCAAAAATGTAAAATCGCACAAATGTACGTTTTTAAATACAGTTCTAAAACTGAAAAATAGTGTAACTATTAGTTTTAACAAAGTTTTAAAAAAGATAGATAACTATGATTGTTAATTATACTAAATTTGTATTTTAAATTTATGCGCAAATGAGTTCAAGTTTTTTTAAAAAGTCAGTTCCAGTATTAGTTGTCATGGCCTTTTTGTCTGTTGTTATGATTTATTTAATTTATTCTTTATTAACACCCGAAAAAAAATTACCTATTTATAACCCTGCTGATGTTAACCCAAAATTAGTTGATGAAAGTATGATTCATATTCGCAGAAATCATAAAGTAGCTGATTTTAAGTTGATAAACCAAAATGGAGATACTATTACACAAGAAGATTATAAAGATAAAATTTATGTAACAGATTTCTTTTTTACACGTTGTCAAACAATTTGCCCTATAATGACAAATAATATGGGAAAATTACAAGAAGTTTTTAAAAATGATAACGATATTAAGTTTTTATCACTTTCAGTAACACCTGAAATGGATAGTATTCCAATTTTGAGAGAATACGCTGATAGAAAAGGGGTTATTGATACGAAATGGAATATTACTACAGGTGATAAAAAACACATTTATGAACTAGCACGTAAAAGTTATTTTGCTGTTTTAGATGAAGGAGACGGAGGAATACAAGATTTTATTCATACTGAAAATTTTATTTTGGTAGATAAAAAAAAACAAATACGTGGGTTTTATGATGGTACAGATTCCAAAGATATTCAACGTTTGATAGTTGACATTAACATATTAAAAAATGAATTTAAAGATTAATGATAATTATCATAGTTTAGAATGATTCTAATTTAGTATATTTGCTTATTATTTATAATTAGTCTTAATAATGATAGGTACTATAGCAGATTTAAAAATTGGAGAAAAAGCTTTTATTGAAAAGCTTTGTTTAGATAATATTCCATTAAAACTGTTAGAAATGGGTTGTTTACCAGGAAAAGAAGTGAAATTAATTCAAAAAGCACCAATGCAAGACCCTTTATACATTAAGGTTAATGGTAGCTATTTAGCAATAAGAAAAGAAACTGCAGAAAAAATAACAGTTGTATTAGCAAAATAATGAGTAATGATGAGGTTATAAAAGTTGCTTTAATAGGAAACCCAAACACAGGTAAAACTTCATTATTTAATCAACTTACTGGCTTAAAACAGAAAGTAGGAAACTACCCTGGAATTACCGTTGAAAAAAAACAGGGTATATGTAGATTAGACAGTAGTGTTAAGGCTGAAATCACCGATTTACCAGGGACATATAGTATCAATCCAACCTCTATGGATGAAACTATTGTGCTTGATACTTTATTAAATGAAAGCGGAGATAGTTTTCCAGATGTAGTAGTAGTAATCGTAGATATTGAAAACATAAAAAGAAATTTACTTTTATTTACACAAATAAAAGATTTACAAATACCTTCAATTTTGGTTATCAATATGATTGATCAAATGAAACGTAAGGGTATTAGTATTAATATACAACAATTAGAAGAAAAACTACACACTAAAATTGTTTTAGCAAGTGCCAGAAAAAAAATAGGTATAGAGCAACTAAAGTTAGCAATATTAAATTATAAAAAACTTGATCATAAACCCATAGGTCAAATATCAAATAGAATTGATAAAGAGTATTTTAGTAATTTAAAAGATGCCTTTAAAGAATTTTCAATCTACAAATCATGGTTGTTAATTACACAGAATATAGAATTTGATTTTTTAAATGAAAGACAAAAAAAGTTAGTCTCTAAATTTAGGAAAGACGTAGATTGTATAAAGCGCTACCAACATAAAGAAACAATTTTAAGATACCAAATTATTAATGATACCCTAAAAGAAAACTTTAATGTTGATAAATCTAAAGCAACTGATTTAAGAGGGATATTAGATAGAGTATTAACGCATAAATTTTTTGGATATGTTATTTTTGCTTTAATATTATTATTTATTTTTCAAGGTATTTTTGACTGGGCTAGTTATCCAATGGATTTAATTGATAGAACATTTGCAAATTTAAGTTTGTGGGTAAAATCGGTTCTCCCAGCTGGAGTTTTTACTAGTTTAATTGCTGAAGGTGTTATTCCGGGTATTGGAGGAGTGGTTATATTTATTCCTCAAATTGCAATTTTATTTACATTTATATCTGTATTGGAGGAAACAGGATATATGAGCCGCGTTGTTTTTTTAATGGATAAAATAATGAGAAGATTTGGAATGAGTGGCAAAAGTGTTATTCCATTAATTTCAGGTACAGCCTGTGCTATTCCAGCAATAATGGCTTCAAGAAATATTAGTAATTGGAAAGAAAGATTAATTACTATTTTAGTTATTCCGTTTACAACATGTTCGGCACGTTTACCAGTATATGCGATATTAATTTCATTAATAATTCCCGATAAGCGGGTATTTGGTTTTTTAAATTTACAAGGCTTAACTATGATGGCTTTGTATTTGTTGGGGTTTACAGCGGCAATTTTATCGGCAATTTTGTTGCATAACGTATTAAAAATTAAAAGTAAAAGTTTATTTTTAATAGAAATGCCAAGTTTTAAAATACCTTCTTTAAAAAATATTTTTTATGAAGTTGTTGAAAAAACAAAAGCTTTTGTTTTTGGCGCAGGAAAAATTATTTTAGCAATTTCAATTGTGTTGTGGTTTTTAGCATCTAATGGTCCTTCATCGTTTAAAAAGGCAGAGGAAACGGTATCAGCTCAAATAGAAAATTCTAATTTATCAAAAAAAGCTCTTCAAAAAAAAGTAGCATCTTATAAATTAGAAAACTCATATATTGGGTATATGGGAAAAACAATAGAACCTATTATTAAGCCGATGGGTTACGATTGGAAAATAGGAATAGCATTAATTAGTTCATTTGCCGCTCGTGAAGTTTTCGTAGGTGCTTTGGCTACGATTTACAATGTTGAAAGTGATGATGAAAATGTTGGGACAATTAAAGAACGGATGGCAGCTGAGATAAATCCAGAGACAGGTGAAAAGCGATTTAATTTTCCAACAGGAATTTCTTTATTGTTATTTTATGCATTTGCTATGCAATGTATAGGTACTTTGGCAATAGTTAAAAGAGAAACTAATAGTTGGAAATGGCCAATTTTGCAGTTAGTAGGCATGGGAGTATTGGCATATGTTTCATCAGTTATAGCATTTAATATTTTAAGTTAATGCAAGAAATTTTAGTATATATAGCCTTAGGAGTTGCAATTGTATTTTTGATTAAAAAATACTTTTTTAAATCAAAAAAGAAAGGAAAATGTGATACAGATTGTAAGTGTTAAACTTACTTAAGCCTACATCTAAACCATCATAATAATTAAGCCTCCCATAAACCAAGAGTTGCACTATCAATCTATTTATCATATTTTGCGTTTAATTTGAATAAAACAAAATAGATGGCAGAAAAAATAGACGAATTAGACAACTATCTAGATAATCATTACATACAAAGAAGTAATTGGTTAAGAGCTGCTGTCCTTGGAGCTAATGATGGAATTTTATCAACGGCAAGTATTGCTATTGGAGTTGCTGCTGCGAGTGATATGCGAGAACCTGTTATTTTGGCAACATTAGCTGGACTAGTTGCTGGTGCTTTATCAATGGCAGCTGGGGAATATGTTTCTGTAAGTTCACAAACTGATATGGAAAAAGCTGACATTGAACGTGAAAAACAAGAATTAAATGAAATGCCCGAAATCGAATTACAAAGACTAGCAGAAATTTATGAAAAAAGAGGCCTGAAAAAAGAAACGGCCTTAACAGTAGCTAAAGAGTTAACGGAACACGATGCGTTAGGAGCACATATTAGAGACGAATTAGGAATTAATGAGATTAGCCAAGCTAAACCTCTGCAAGCTGCATTTGCTTCTGGTGCAGCCTTTACAGTAGGAGGGTTACTTCCATTTTTAGTTACATTATTTCTTCCTTTAAAAAGTATGGAATATTCCCTATACGGTTTTGCGCTATTTTTTTTAATAATACTAGGTGCATTTGCAGCTAGAGCTGGTGGTTCGAGTATTGGAAAAGCAATAACCCGAATTACTTTCTGGGGAACTGTGGCAATGGGATTGACAGCTTTAGTTGGTTATTTCTTCAATGTAAATGTTGGATAAAAAACTACACTCAACAACTGGTATAATCAATTGTTGGTATTGTGTTTATTTGAAAAACCTAAGGATTTTCCTTAATATAACTAAATTTAAGTGAATACAAAGTAAAGGTTGTTTTTGCCATTGATTGGCAATTTGAAAAACCTAACCGCATATTTAAATACTTTTGCTTAGTCTTTTTTTCTAATAAGCATTTAAGTGTGTTGCAAAAAAAGGGCTGTCAAATTATTTTTCAACAGCCTATTTTTCTATTATGTATTTGAAATTTTAATTAAATACGCCTTGTGTAGCATTGTCTAATCTGTCAGCAACAATGTCAAAAATTGTGCTATTTGTACTCTCATTAATAAGTATAACTCCTTCAACCTGTATTGCATCATCTAACATTGCCCCTGAAATAGTTGAGAACCAAATAGCAGGGCTAAAATTAATTTCTGCAATTGCAGTAGAACCTTCAGTAAATGTGTGAGCTTCCGCATCTACTTCAAATACTTCACCTGAATTAAATTCAAATCTAACAGGTATTTCTGTTCCTGATTCATTGATGTAAATTCCTTCGGCAATTACCGATGGGGCGTCAACTTCGTCATAAATTTCAATTCCTAAATTAACATCAATATATTCACCAAAAGGAATTGTTACTTCAACAGAAGGGCTTGCAACACCAGTTGCCAAATTAATTGTAGAAATCTGCTCATGCGTAATGGATTCTGATACTGTGCCACTACTAGATACCCTTTCGCCATCAAATACAATTTCTCTAATTATTACAGAACCTGAATTAAACACAAGAGTATTAACCGCTATTGATTTAGCGGTGGGTGTAATTGTCGTATTCATTTTTAAAGATATTCTCATAGTTGTATCATTAGCATCATCATCTTTATCACAACTATTAAACAATAATGCAGTAAATACTAGTAAAGATGTAATTTTAAATAATAGATTTGTTTTCTTCATTTTATGACTTTTAATTAATAATTGAATTTCTATTTGTTTTCATTCTTTGGTTGTCTCGGTCTAATGATTCAACTAGATAAATTAAGCAAATATAAATAAAAGAATCCGTTGTACAACTTGATAAAGTTGATTTTTAAATTGTTTATATTTCTATTAAAAACAAACCTATTATTGTATTGAATAATTGTTAATGATGTTAATTTAAATAGTATTCTAGTTTTAAAACCTTGAAAATATTTAGCATAATTTTCTCTAATCATAAAGTGATTGGAAGTTGAGAAAATAAGGTTCCTATTCGCTTCCTTGACTTCCTATAAACATAAGGTTAAGGTTGTTTATAATTTTATTGATTTTTTAGCATTGAAACCTCTAGTTTTACCTATTTACGTTCTTAAAACATACCTAGCTGATAATCAGTACTTAGGTGTCGTTTAGGTGCGATAAAGGGACAGGTTCCATAAAGTTAAAGAGGCATAGTTTACACTTTTTAAGTTGAAATTTAAAAACTAAACTAAAATTATTATGACTTAGAAAGAAACAACAACCATGGAGCAAAAAATTAAATTTATTTGTGGATGTAGAATTTGGAAAACATACCATTACAGGATTATGTATGAATTTTAAAATCTCAATATTAACAGCTTATAAGTTAATAAATAGGTTCGATAAAACTAGGTTTTGAAGGTTTAAAGGAGCCGTCAATAGCTTACAAAACATCCAAATGCACTACGGGTTAATTATAAATGTATTTGCATTTTTCGAATTTAATAACCCAATACAGTATATAGCTTTTAAATAATTTTCTTCAGTTTGAGATTGCATAAAATTAAATTTAGCCAAACAAAAAAATATTCATATTAATTTAATCCAGAATATGAATCAAAATAATCAAATTAGGTAATATTTTTTTGACTCAAATCATAAAATGCTATTTTTGGATATAAAAACAAAAGAATGAATATAGTAATTTATGGAACTGGTGGTGTTGGCGGATATTTTGGTGCTAGATTAGTACAGGCAAGAAATGACGTTACATTTATAGCTAGAGGAGAACATTTAAGTGTAATTAAAAAAAAAGGATTACAACTTAAAAGTTATAAAGGAGATTTTTTAGTGTATCCAGCTAAAGTTACTTCAGCTATTTCAGAAGTAAAAAACATTGATTTAATTTTAATATGTGTTAAAACTTGGCAATTGAACGAAGTTGTAAATGAAATTGAAAATGTTTTAACTAAAAATACAATGATAATTTCATTACTAAACGGTATTGATAATGTAGACGTTATATCAAAAAAAATTGACAAAAAACATATCTTAGGAGGGTTGTGCAAAATAGTTAGTAAACTTGAGGGTTACGGAATTATCAATCATATTTCTTATGAACCAACTATTGTATTTGGAGAGCTTAATAATATAAAATCTAAAAGAGCATTACAATTAGAACAAACATTTAAAAGAGCTGGAATCACAACCAAACTAACAATGGATATTCAAAAAGAAATATGGACTAAATTTTTATTTATTTCAACAATTAGCGCTATTGGAGCCCTAACAAGAGCTTCAATTGGCGAAATGATTTGTTTACCTGAAATAAAAGATTTAATGTATAAAACGGCTGAGGAAATTGTAACTATTGCCAAGACCAAAAAAATTAATTTACCAGATGATATTATAAAAAAACAATTTGAATTAATTGAAAATCAACCTTATAATACAACCTCATCCTTGCAGCGAGATATAATGGAAGGAAAGCCTTCTGAATTGGAAGCACAAAACGGAAAAATTGTAAAAATGGGAAATGAATTAGGAATTTCAACTCCTGTTAATAATTTTATTTATTATTGTTTACTTCCGCAGGAAAATAAAGCAAGGGTATTAAATAAAATAGGTTGTTAATAACAAGAATTTAAAAGTTATATTTTATTCACCTTTTTACTAATTAAATAAACACCAATTATTACCATAAAACAGCTCAATATCTTTATTGAGTTAATGTCTCCGGCATACTCATTTTGACCTAAAATATAAGCATAAATACCAACCATAATAAAGCTAATTACTGGCTGTAAATAAATATAACTTCCATTAACCGAAGGAGACACCTTTGTTAGCGCATAAATATTGAGTAAATAGGTTAAAAAGGTTGTACCAATAACAACAAAAGTAACAGTTAAATATGTGTTTAACGTAAAAGTATGAAAATTGGTTTTAATTACATCTGGTAAACCAAAAGGAAGCATAAATATAAAACCAAATAAAAAGACCCAACTTATTACTGTTAAAGGTCTGTATTTTTTCATAAGAGGTTTTATCAATACTAAATACAGTGCATAAGAAACAGAGTTTAAAAATATATAAATATTGCCTAAAACAGAACTTGTTCCCCCAGATTTATTGCCATAAGCAATTAGTAAAACAGCTCCAACACCACCAATAAAAATACCCAATATTTTATTTGAAGTTAATTTTTCCTTTAGAAAAAAAACACTAAAAATTAATACCATAACAGGTACTGCGGTAATTATAATAGAAGCATCAATAGGAGATGTTAAATTTAACCCGTGGAAAAAAAGTAGTTGGTTGGTAGCTACTCCAAGTAATCCTCCAATTGCTAATAACGTGAAATCTTTTTTTTGTATTTTCTCTTTAATGAAAAACTTTATAATCCAGAATAACAACCCAGCTCCTAATATTCTTAAAAAAATAAAAGCTGAAGGGCCAATTTTGTTAGGCATTATGCCTTTTGCAACAATATGATTTATTCCATAAATAATATTAGCACCCAATAAAGCCAAATGTGCTTTATAATTTTTTTTGTTCAAGTTTTAGGTTTTAAAAAAGCCGAAATTACAAATTTTGTAGAAATTAATTAATTGTATTTTACCTTTTGGTAATACTAAAAAAATAATTTAAGCTAAAGATTTGGTAATTTCATAAATTTCACGGTTAGCATGCTCATAACCAAACTGAAAAGCTTTATGTATAGCTTTTGAATCTAATACGCCAACTTTATTTATATCAGTAGGTGAAAACACATAATTACATTGACTAAATTTTTTAAAATTATTGACATCTAAACCAATATGAAAAACCCGATATAAAAGTTTTAATGAAGAATTAATTTCAGACTTTTCTACAGCGGAAATAGGATTTACAAAACTTCCAATAATGTATTTGTATTTATTTTGTAATGGTTCAATGGGAAAATTATTTAATATACCTCCGTCAGAATATAAATTACCATTTATTTCAATAGGTGAAAATACAGGAGGTAATGCCGAAGAGGCAATTAAAGGTTTTATAAGTTCTCCCTTATTAAAATAATCTAAATTACCACTAAGTAAATTAGTTGCAGTTACGGTTAAAGGGTATTTTAAGCTCTCAAAAGAGTCTTCAGGAAAGAATTTTTTAAAAAACAAGGTGTATTTGTCACTATCCATAATTCCTGGTTTATTAAGAGCGTAGAGCGATAATTTTAACAATGGAGTTTGAACAAAAAAATCAACCATTTCACTTGGATTATATCCAGCAGCATATAAAGCAGCTACTAATGCACCACCACTTGTTCCTGATACTTCAATGGGAATAATATTGTTTTCAAGTAATACCTTTATAAGTCCAATGTGAGCAATTGCCCTTACTCCACCACCTGAAAGTACCAAACCAATTTCTTTGGCCATTGCTTGTTAAGTATTAAATGATTGACGTCTAAGTTACAAAATATAATTACTTTAAATACAAGTTAAATAGACTTTATAGTTTTCTATTTAAAATGTAACTTTGCGCTTTTAAAAACGAATAAAGAGGTATGGAATACAATTTTAGAGAGATAGAAGCAAATTGGCAACAATATTGGGCAGATAACCAAACGTTTAAAGCTGAAAATAATTCAGATAAGCCAAAATTTTATGTGTTAGATATGTTTCCGTACCCATCAGGAGCAGGGTTACATGTTGGTCATCCATTAGGTTACATAGCTTCAGATATTTATGCACGATACAAGCGCCATAAAGGATTTAATGTGTTGCACCCTCAGGGTTATGATTCTTTTGGATTGCCAGCTGAACAATATGCCATTCAAACAGGGCAACATCCAGCTATTACTACAGAAGCAAATATTAAAACATATAGAAGACAGTTAGATAAAATTGGGTTTTCATTTGATTGGTCTCGTGAAGTTCGTACATCAGATCCTAATTATTACAAATGGACACAATGGATTTTTAAGTTGTTATTTAATTCGTGGTATAACAAAACAAGTGATAAAGCAGAAGACATTGAAAGTTTAATTGCTATTTTTTCTTCCGAAGGGAATAAAAATATGAATGCTGTGAGTGATGATGATATTGAAATTTTTACTGATGAAGATTGGAAAAATTATTCAGAAGAAGAACAGCAGCAAATTTTATTAAAATATAGATTAACTTATTTGTCTGAAACTGAAGTTAACTGGTGTCCAGATTTAGGAACAGTTTTAGCAAATGATGAAATTGTAAATGGTGTATCAGAACGTGGAGGTCATACTGTTATTAGAAAAAAAATGAAGCAGTGGAGTATGAGAATTACTGCATATGCACAACGTTTGTTGGATGGTTTACATAAAATAGATTGGCCACAGCCATTAAAAGATTCTCAAACTAATTGGATTGGACGCTCTGAAGGAGCTATGGTTACTTTTAAGGTTGATGGACATGAGGCAAGTATTGATGTTTTCACAACGCGTCCTGACACAATTTTTGGTGTAAGTTTTATGACATTGGCACCTGAGCATGAGTTAGTCTCGAAAATTACCACAGAAAATCAAAAAGAAAAGGTTGAAGCTTATATTAAGGCTACAGCAAAGAGAAGTGAACTTGAGCGTATGGCAGATGTAAAAACAATATCAGGAGTTTTTACAGGAGCCTATGCAAAACATCCATTTACAGGAGAAAAATTACAAATTTGGATTGGAGATTTTGTGTTGGCGGGTTATGGAACCGGAGCTGTAATGTCTGTTCCCTGTGGAGATCAACGAGATTACAATTTTGCAAAACATTTTAAGATAGCCATTCCGAATATTTTTGAGAATGTTGATATTTCAGAAGAGGCATACACAGATAAAGAGAACTCAATAATTACAAATTCAGACTTTTTAAATGGATTGCCCTATAAAAAAGCGATGAAACGTATTATTTATGAAATTGAACAACGTGGCTTAGGTTTTGGAAAAATAAATTACCGTTTAAGAGATGCTGTTTTTAGTCGTCAACGTTACTGGGGGGAACCTTTTCCTGTGTATTACAAAAATGGATTACCTCAAATGATTGCTACACAATATTTACCAATTGTTTTACCTGAAGTAGAAAAATACTTACCTACTGAAGATGGAAAACCACCACTTGGAAATGCAACTGTTTGGGCTTGGGATACTTCAAAAAATAAAGTAGTAGAGAATAGTAAAATTGATAATAAAACCATTTTTCCATTAGAATTAAATACGATGCCGGGTTGGGCAGGAAGTTCATCTTATTTTAATAGATACATGGATGCTAATAACCCTGATGAATTTGTAAGTAAAGAAGCCGTAAATTATTGGCAAGATGTTGATTTGTATATTGGTGGAAGCGAACATGCAACAGGTCATTTATTATACTCTCGTTTTTGGCAAAAATTCTTATTTGATAAAGGAATATTACCTGTTGATGAATATGCTAAAAAACTGATTAACCAAGGAATGATTACAGGAACCAGTGCTTTTGTTTATCGATGGGAGTTTGGTGAAGGGAATAGTTCAGAAATGGCTAAAAAGATCATTTTTGTAAGTAAAAACTTGATGGATAACATAATTAAAGAGAGAAAAATCATAGAGAAAGAAGGTGAAAAGGTGGAAGTAGATCCATCAGATTTATTAAAGCAAACTAAAATTTTAGAAGCTAAAAATAACAGTAAATGGTCTAATTTCACACCTATCCATGTAGATGTTTCCCTTGTAAATGCATCTGATGAATTGGATGTTGATGCTTTTAAAAAGTGGAGACCGGAATTTAGTGATGCCGAATTTATTTTAGAAAATGACAAATATATTGTTGGACGTGAGATTGAAAAAATGTCGAAATCTAAATACAATGTAGTAAATCCAGATGCAATTTGTGAAGAATATGGAGCAGATAGCTTACGTTTATTTGAAATGTTTTTAGGGCCATTAGAACAATCTAAGCCTTGGAAAACATCAGGTATTTCAGGCGTTTATAGTTTTTTGAAAAAGTTATGGAAATTATATATTACAAATGGAGAATTTTTTGTTTCAGAAGATGAGCCAACAAAGGAAGAACTAAAAACCTTACACAAAACCATAAAAAAAGTAGAAGAAGATATTGCAAATTTCTCATTCAATACGTCTGTTTCTACATTTATGATTGCTGTTAATGAGTTGACAGCTTTAAAATGTAATAAACGTACTATTTTAGAGCCTTTAGCTATAATTATAGAACCTTATGCGCCTCATATTGCAGAAGAATTATGGAAAAATTTAGGACACACCGAATCAATTTCGACAGTAAATTTCCCAACATTTGAAGCTAAATATTTAATAGAAAACAGTAAGGAATATCCAATTTCTTTTAATGGTAAAATGCGTTTTAAAATGGAATTACCATTAAATTTGTCAAAAGATGAAATTGAAAAAGCAGTAATGGCTCATGAAAAAACACAAGCACAATTACAAGGCCGTACCCCAAAAAAAGTGATTGTTGTTCCTGGTAAAATTGTGAATATTGTTGGATAGCATAATTAATATCCAACGTTTTTTGTTTTTTAAGATTCGAAAATGCAAAATGATTGAATGTTTGTTATTAACGATGTATATTGTGTTTTTTTATTTTAACTACTAACTAAATTAAGGGATATATTATGAAATTAAAAAAAAACATTAATTATAATACTCGAAAAATTCATCGTTATTTAGGGGTAATTATTGGGATTCAATTTTTATTTTGGACTCTTGGAGGGCTGTATTTTAGTTGGAACAACATGGATGATGTTCATGGAGAAACATTAATAAAGCAAGAAAAAAAATATGTTAAAAATATTAATTTTTCTCAAATTCAAAGAGGAATAGATTCTTTAGAAATTGATTCCATTCATTCTATTCGTTTAATTGAGGTATTTGGAAAACCATTAACACAATTCAAATATTATATTAAAAACCATTTAAAAACACAATTAATAACTGAAACAGGAAAACTACGCTCTCCTTTTTCAGCACAAGAAAGTCTTAAATTGGTTGAGCAACAGTTAAAAGAACCAATACCAATTATTAAAACAGCGTATTTAACACAAGACAATGTTGGAAATCACCACGAATATAGAGAAAAGCCACTTCCTGTATACGCTTTCACATTAGATCATCCTACCAAAACTACTATTTATGTTTCACCTGAATTAGGAGAAATTACAAGTGTTAGAAATAATAATTGGAGACGATTTGATTTTTTATGGATGTTGCATACAATGGATTACTCAACAAGAGATGAAATTACCAATTGGGCTCTTCGAATTCTTTCTGTTTTTGGGATATTAACCATATTTTCTGGGTTTTTCCTATTTTATTTAACATCTCCATCAGTAAAAAAAATGAAAAAAAAAGCAAGTAGTAAAAATTCTTAATTAAAATTAATATATGGTATATTTATTGCTTACTGTATTGTAGCCAATTATGAGAAGTGTAGAAGCCATTTGTATAATACTACTAATTTTTCCATTAACCTTATTATTTGGGCAATCGGATACAATAATTATTAAAATACCTGATTTTCTTGTAGGAAATTATTTTTCAAAAAAAGATTCAATCTTGAGAACTTGTTTTTGCTTTGATAAAGTAGGTGAGCAAATTTCACCATTAAAAATTGATAAAAACATCAAGGAAATTAACTATTGTAAAATTTTACAACAGAAAAATAGCGATGGAAAAAGCGACTGGAAATATGACCTATTTATAAAAAATAACGATTATGAAATTTTTGCAGAATATATAAATATTGATACTATTAACTGGTTAATGAAAAAATACAAGAACAATATTTTTGTGTCTGAAAAGAATGTGAAAGTAACGAATAAAGTAATTGGTGTTAACTCAACATATTTGAGAAGTTCTTCTAACGATGATTTTATTTTAAAAGTTTATAAAATTATGAAGACTACAATTGAGTAATTAATACAATATTTTTTAACTGAAATTGTTAAATTTAGTAAAAGAGAGGTTTCTTAAATTTTAAAATTATGATATTTATAAAACAAAAAATTACAATAACAAAATCATAATTTTGGTTGAGATTAACCAAAGCTTAATACCTATATTTACATTAAACTTGAGCATAAAATGAGTATAATTAAATTTAATTACTTTCTGTTAATCAATAAAAAACAATAAATTTGATTGGATGAAATTAAAACAACTTTCTTTACGTATTCGTATATTTCTATCAATGATATTGCTGGTTTTATTGGCTTCAATATTAATTGCTGCCATTACCATTTATCAGTATAAAGAGCAAACCAGTGAGTATAATAAAGGAAGGTTAGACAGAAAAGAAGCATCTGTAAAAGCCGCAATAAACTTTTGGCTAAATTCTTCACAAAACTCATATCCAATAGTTACAGAAAAGTTAGCTGCTATATTTAAAGATAAAATTTATGAGATTTCTGATATTGAAAATTTAGAAATTAACATTTATGATTTAGATGGAAAATTAGTTAAAAGTTCTCATTCTGGGTTTGTAAAAAGTGATGCACCAATTAAATTATCTAAAGACGTTTTAACTAAAATTGCTAATAATTTTAAGCATCATTATGTTGAAACGAAGATAATAAAGAGAAATACCTTTCAATCTTCATATTCATATATAACCGATAATAAATTTAAACCAATAGGAATTTTAAATTTACAATATGTTCAAGATAATTCGGTTCAGGATAGAGATTTAGTAGAGTTCTTATACCGTTTATTAATGGTATATATTTTAATGTTTGCTGTGGCAATTTTACTGGCATATTTTATATCTAGCTATATTACAAGGTCTATTAAAGCAGTTACAGATAAAATACAAAGGACAAGGTTAGATGAGCGTAATGAAAAAATTATATTGAAAGATGCAAGTTCTGAAATTTTTACATTAGTGAATGCTTATAACGAAATGATTGATGAGTTAGAAGAAAGTGCTCTAAAATTAGCAAAGGGAGAACGAGAACAAGCTTGGCGTGAAATGGCAAAACAAGTAGCTCATGAAATTAAAAATCCGTTAACACCAATGCGTTTAACGGTACAAAGTTTTCAGCGAAAATTTGATGTTAAAGACCCAAACATTAATGATAAAGTGAATGAATTTAGTAAAACATTAATTCAACAAATAGACACCATGAGCTCTATTGCATCTGCCTTTTCAACTTTTGCTAAGATGCCAGTTCAAAAAAGTGAAGAATTAAATGTTGTTGAAGTTGTAAAACACGCTTTAGATATTTTTACAGAAGATTATATTTCATATTTTCCAAAGCAAAAAGTAATTATTGCAAAACTAGATAAAGCTCAATTGATTAGAATTATAACTAATTTGATTAAGAATGCTGTACATGCATTAGATGATACTAAAAATAAAAAAATTGAAGTTTCTGTTGAGGAAGATAATGAAAGTGTAATTATTAAAGTGGCAGACAATGGTAAAGGAATTTCAGATGAAGATAAAATACGTGTGTTTGAACCTAAATTTACAACAAAATCAAGTGGAATGGGATTGGGCTTGCCAATGGTAAAAAACATTGTAGAAACGTATGGAGGAAAAATTACATTTACATCACAAATAAATAAAGGAACCGTTTTTAAAATAGTATTACCTAAAAAATAATTTTATGGAATTTAAAAATATATTAGTTGAACAAAAAGACAACATTGCAGTAATTACAATAAACAGACCTACAAAATTAAATGCATTAAATAAAAGTACAATTGAAGAATTACATGAAGCTTTTAAGGGTTTAGATGCAAATACTAACGTAAAAGTTATCATTATTACAGGTAGTGGAGAAAAAGCTTTTGTTGCAGGTGCAGATATTTCAGAATTTGCTAATTTTAATGAATCTGAAGGTGCTGAATTAGCAAGAAATGGACAAGAAATATTATTTGATTTTGTTCAAAATTTAAGTACTCCTGTAATAGCAGCAATAAATGGTTTTGCTCTAGGTGGAGGGTTAGAGTTGGCTATGGCAGCACATTTTAGGGTTGCAAGTGAAAATGCAAAAATGGGTTTACCTGAAGTTTCATTAGGTGTAATTCCTGGTTATGGAGGTACACAACGCTTACCTCAATTAGTAGGTAAAGGAAAAGCTATGGAACTAATTATGACGGCAGGAATGATTTCTGCTGAAGACGCCAAAGAATGGGGCTTGGTTAATTATGTAGTTACTCAAGAAGAGCTACTACCTTTGTGCGAAAAAATAGCAAGTAAAATTTGTAGAAATTCTTCAGTAGCTATTGCAGCTGCTATAAAATCTATCAATGCAAATTATAATAATGCTGTAAATGGATTTGATGTTGAAATTGAGCAATTTGGTAAAAGCTTTGGTACCAACGATTTTAAAGAAGGAACCTCCGCATTTTTAGAAAAACGAAAGCCTAATTTTAAATAGTATTTATAACTTTATTACACGTTGTAACACATTCCCACAAATGTATAAAACACTAATAATCTTCGTTTTATTTATGTCAAATTTGACATTCTCACAAACTGCGGAACGAAAAATAGATTCACTAATTAAAATATCAGTTTCTAAACTAAAAACAGAAGGAATAAAAGAATTATTTTATATTAAAAAGTATTGTATCGGAGAAGATAGGAAAATTGATCCAAACAAACCAACAGAATGTACAACAAACGAGGTTTATATTGAAGTTTATATTTTCTGGAAAATTACCAATCAAAAATGGATTCAAAAGATTGATAATTGTGGAATATTTAAACCAATAAAAATGAATAATTCAGAATGTTTTGATTTCTTTATTGAACAGAATCAAAAATTATCAAAAGAAACAGTTACTAAATATATGACTCAAGAAAATAAGGATAATAATGAATATTTAAGTGTAGTCCATTCTTGTTTTAGATTTTTCAAATTTTATACTAAATCAAATACATTTAGTAAAACTATTGACCTATTTGATTTGTCATCAAATTTAGATGATGAAAATTTAAATTATGAATCAAATAAAAGATTAAAACTAATAAGATTAAATACTCTTTGTAATGAAAGTATTTTAGAAATTGAAAATAGTGGACTTTTGGAAAGAAAGGAATAAAACGTGTTACAACAATGGCTATACTCTATTGTGGTTCAGTATATTACAAAAGTAAGAGCTAATTTACGAAATTAATTAATAGTGGAAAAATTTGGCTACTTTAGTCCACAACAGAAGCATAGCCTTAACGTTATGCTTAATGGGACAAAAAGGAATATATTTTTGTTAATTGAACTCTTTTTTGTATTTTTGGTACATATCGTTAAAGTATGAGACAATATGCACCATATTAAGAAACTTGAGAAATTACCACCAAAACGAGAAAAGGTCGAAACATTAAAAATCCTTCGACAATTAAGTAAAACCTCCAACTCTTTAGGAGAATTAAAAGGTATTGCTAAGACTATCCCAAATCAATCAATGTTGATAAATGCTGTTGCATTACAAGAAGCCAAAGATAGTTCTGAAATTGAAAATATAATAACAACTCAAGACGAACTATATAAAGCTCTTACAACAAATGGAAAATATACTTCAGAAATTAAAGAAGTAATAAATTATCGCAAAGCAATATTTCTTGGACACGAGATTATACAAAAACAAGGTTTTTTGAG
>Ga0256840_1001983_pt1 | contig 18502 bp, 21 predicted proteins | sample 355202metaG_FD_185969 | JGI IMG/M metagenome (GOLD analysis project Ga0256840, IMG submission 185969) | Hydrothermal vent microbial communities from Mid Atlantic Ridge, Atlantic Ocean - 355-202 | ecosystem: Environmental > Aquatic > Marine > Hydrothermal vents | place: Atlantic Ocean: Mid...
AAGAGTCTGCCTCACACTAAAGGCAAAGCTAAACCATCTAAAAGTGTATTTGTGTGTAAGGTCAGTTAATAAAAATGGGGCTTTACATGTAAAGCCTCGTAACTACTCATATCTATAATAAAAATTTATACTACATTTTATATTAAACAAATATTTTTTTTGATACTCTATAAGTCTATAAAAATCAATACAAAGAGATAAATATGTCAGAACTTAGAAGAACTGCCCTCTTTGAACAGCATGAAAAACTAGGCGCAAAAAACATTGGGTTTTGTGGCTGGGAAATGCCTGTTCAATATGAAGGGATATTAAAAGAGCATGAGGCTTGTAGAAATGGGGTAGCACTATTTGACACTTCTCATATGGGTGAATTTTTCTTTGAAGGCGATTTGCTTTCTAGTGGGGTAAACGAGGCTACAACGGTAGATGTTTTAGCACTTCCTATCGGAAAATGTAAATACGGCTTTTTACTCAATGAAAATGGAGGGGTTATTGATGACCTCATCATCTACAAAGCAGACAAAGATAGACTTATGTTTGTAGTAAATGCTTCAAGGATTGATATAGATTTTAAAACCATAGATGAGCGACTTCATAGTGGTTCTTTTACGGATGCATCGGACCAAACTTCGAAACTAGATATTCAAGGACCTAAGGCTAAAGAGATACTTCAAGAGTTTGTTCCTTTTGACTTAGATGAGCTTGGATTTTTTAGTTTTAAAGAGAGTGAGATTATGAATAGTTTTGCACTTATTAGTCGTACTGGCTACACAGGCGAGCTTGGATATGAAGTCTATGTCGATAACAAAACTGCACCTCTTCTTTGGGAGAAGCTTATCGAGCGTGGAGCAGTTCCTGCTGGACTTGGTGCTCGTGATGTACTTCGTCTTGAGATGGGATACAGCCTTTATGGACAAGAGTTGGATAAAAACACAACTCCCATAGAAGCAGGTGTTGGCTTTTTTGTGAAGTATGATAAAGACTTTGCTGGAAAAGCTGCTCTTTTGAAACAAAAAGAACAAGGTGCACCAAGAAAATCTATTGCCTTTAAAACAAACTCTAAAAGAGCACCTAGACACGATATGGAAATCTGGCAAAATAACCAAAAAATCGGAGTTGTTACAAGTGGAACATTTTCGCCTTGTCTAAAATCAGGCATTGGCATTGGTTCAGTTGATAGTAAACTTTTTGATAAAGAACTACCACTAGAGATAAACACGGGCAGAAATATGCAAGCAATTAGCTTAGAAAAGCTACCTTTTTACAAAAAATAAGGAATAAAAATGAAAAGATACAGCAATGAACACGAATGGGCAATTTTAGATGGCGAAGTAGCTTCAATAGGGCTTTCTGCTTATGCAGTTGATCAACTTGGAGATATTACTTTTGTTGAACTTCCAGAGATTGGTACTACAGGAAGCAAAGACGATAGCATAGCTTTTATAGAGTCAGTAAAAGCAGCGTCAGATATATACACTCCTCTAAGCGGAGAAGTTGTTGAAGTCAACGAAGATTTGGAAGATACTCCAGAGCTTCTCAATGAAGCGGCTGAGACTACTTGGATATTTAAACTAAAAGTTAGCAATGCTAGTGAGTTTGAAACCCTTATGGATGAAGCTAGCTATAAAGCTTATATAGAAACTTTATAATGCCATATACTCCACATACAAAAGATGATGTGCAAAAAATGTGCACACAGATTGGGATAAAAGACGAGACAGAACTCTTTGATTCTATACCAAATGAGCTAAGAGCTAAGAGTTTTGACATACCAGAAGGTTTAAGCGAGTTTGAGGTTTTTGAAAACTTTAAAGAACTATCCAATCAAAACGATACTTCAAAAGTAAGCTTTTTGGGTGGCGGTTATTATGATCATATCATACCAACAGCAGTTGATGCACTTAGTGGTCGCTCAGAATTTTATACAGCCTATACTCCGTACCAAGCAGAAGCTTCTCAAGGAACACTTCAAGCTCTTTATGAGTATCAAACCATGATATGCAACCTCACTGGCATGGAAGCTACCAATGCTTCTATGTACGATGGCGGAACTGCACTAGCAGAAGCGGCTTTGATGGCTGTTCGTATAGGAAGAGGCAAAAGAAAAAAAATCATCGTAGATTCAGGGGTTAATCCTATCTATATAAAGATTTTAAAGACTTATTTGGCTTATCATGACTTGGAAGTCATAGTTTTACATGTAAAGAGTGATGGCAGCGATAAAGAGACTCTTTTAGGAATGATAGACGAAACTGTTGCTGGATATGCTTTTCAAAATCCTAACTTTTTTGGTTCTATTGAAGATTATAGTGAGATTATAGAAGCACTTCATAATGTAAAAGCACTTGCTATTATGAGTTCATACCCTATAGCACTTGGTATTTTAAAAAGTGCTGGAGAAGTTGATGCTGATATCTACTGCGGAGATGGTCAAAGTCTAGGAATGTACCTTGGATTTGGTGGACCTTCATTTGGGATACTTGCTTGTAAAGAAAAATATATACGAAATCTTCCAGGAAGAATCGTTGGAATTACTGATGATAGAGAAGGCAAAAGAGCCTATGTTTTAACTCTTCAAGCAAGAGAGCAGCATATTCGCAGGGATAAAGCCACTTCCAACATCTGTTCAAACCAGAACTTGATGGCACTTCGTGCAACTATATTTTTATCACTTCTTGGGAAAGAGGGATTTGAAAAACTTGCTCTTCAAAACTATAACAAATCAGAATATCTCAAAAAAGAACTCTCAAAAGTTGATGGCATAAAGATATATAATCAAAATCCAACTTTCAATGAGTTTGTCATAGAACTTAACATCAGTGCTACAGAATTTATAGACAAGATGGAAGAAAAAGGCTTTTTTGCAGGACTAAAACTAGAAAAACTTTTTGAAGGATTTGAAAATAGAGTTCTAGTAAGCACCACAGAGAAAAGAACAAAAAAACAAATAGACAACTTTGTAACTTGCGTTAAGGAGATAGTATGAGTTTAACACTTTTTGAAAAATCTCACAATGGAAGACATGGTATAAATATACCAAAACAAGTCTTGGATAATGCTCCTGCATTAGATAGTAGCTTGTTAAGAGCAGCCAAGGCAGAACTACCAGAGCTTAGTGAGTTTGATGTAGTTCGGCATTTTACAAAACTATCAAATAAAAACTTTTCTATTGACTCAAACTTTTATCCGCTTGGATCTTGTACTATGAAGTACAATCCAAAAGTACAAGAGAGAGTTGGTGGTCTTGCTGGGCTAACCGATATACACCCTCATCAAATCACAAATGACAAACCAGAGCTAGTCCAAGGAGCACTCAAATCACTTAGTATTCTTGAAAATTATCTTACAGAACTGACTGGCATGAAAGCATTTACGCTAACTCCTCAAGCTGGAGCTCATGGAGAGATGACTGGTATCATGATGGTTGGAGCTTATCACAAGAAAAAAGGTAACTCAAAACGATATGTTATAGTTCCTGACTCTTCACATGGTACAAATCCTGCAACTGCGGCTATGGTTGACTATGATGTAATCACTGTAAAATCAAACAAAGACGGCTCAATGGATATAGAATCTTTCAAAGAGGCGATGAGCGATGAGGTAGCTGCTGTCATGATGACCGTACCAAACACTTTGGGACTCTTCAATCCAGCTATCAAAGAGATTTGTGATATCGCCCACTCTTATGATGCCTTGATGTACTATGATGGTGCAAATATGAATGCCATCATGGGTGTCATTCGTCCAGGCGATATAGGATTTGATGTGATTCACTTAAATCTTCACAAAACTTTTGCTACCCCTCATGGTGGCGGCGGTCCAGGTGCTGGTCCTGTTGGCGTTGGCGAAAAACTGTTGGAGTTTTTACCAGACTTAAGGGTTGATTTTGCACCTGAAAAAGGCTATTTTTTCACAGATACTAGTGAAAATAGCATAGGGAAAATTTCTCCATTTTTTGGAAACTATCTTGTTTTGGTCAGAGCATTGGTATATATGCAAACTCTTGGCCGTGAGGGCATGATAAACGCTAGCAGAAAAGCCGTTTTGAACGCAAACTACATCTTGTCTAAGCTAAAAAATCACTTTGATGCACCGTTTAAAAACTACTGTATGCATGAGTGTGTTTTAAGTGCTGAAACTCTTACTAAAGAGCACGGAGTAAAAGCTATGGATATTGCAAAATATCTACTTGATTTTGGTCTTCATGCACCAACGGTTTACTTTCCTCTCATAGTAAAAGAGTCGATTATGATAGAGCCGACTGAAACAGAAAACATAGATACGATAGACTTCTTTTGTCAAAAGATGATTGACGCAGTAGAACTAGCAAAAAGCAATGCCGAAGCTTTTAAAACTCTACCTACTACTCTACCTATAAGTAGGCCAGACGAAACAAAAGCAGCAAGAAGCCTAAACATAAGATGGCAAGACTAACTTGAAAACTTGGAGATTTATCGACAGCCCAAAACTTAGTGCAAAAGCTAATATGGACTTAGATAAATCTCTATTTCAGATAGGTGAACCTACTTTCAGGCTCTACTCGTGGACTCCAAACTCTTTTACTCTAGGTCGCTCTCAAAAAATAGAAGATACTAAACAAGATGGAAATAATTGGGCGAAAAGAGAGACTGGTGGAGGACTACTGTTTCATGGTCATGACATATCTTACAGTATCATTGTCCCCACCAAACTACTTGGGAACAAAAGTGTAAAAGAAAGCTATGAATACCTTTGCGGTTTTCTTTTACACTTTTATAGAAAACTAGGTTTACATGTAAAGTATGCAAAAGATATAAATTTAGAATTTACTAAAAGTTTCTACTGCCAAGAGGGATTTGAACCTTACGACATTATATGTGACGGTAAAAAAATAGGTGGAAATGCCCAAAGAAGAACAAAAATAACTATTCTTCAGCATGGTTCAATCCCTCTAAAAAAAGATGCAAGAAAATTTTCTGGACACTCATTGGAAGAGTTTAATATAAATTTAACAAGAAAAGAATCAAGAAAATTACTAAAACAAAGTTTTATAGAAGTATATGGAGTAAAATTTGAAAAATAAACGAAAACCAGAATGGTTACTTAAAAAAGTATTTTTTGCACAAAAAAAAGATGTGGAAATAGCACTAAAAGATATAGGTATACATACAGTATGTCAAGAAGCAATGTGTCCAAATATGAGTGAGTGTTTCTCTAAGAAACTAGCTACATTTATGATTTTGGGTTCTACATGTACACGAGCTTGTAGCTACTGTAGTGTTGATACTGGGATGCCAAGCGGGATAGATGAAGAAGAACCACAAAAAGTTGCTGATGGGGTTGTCTCTTTAGGGCTCAAGCATGTTGTTATAACAAGTGTTACGCGAGATGACTTGAGTGATGGCGGAGTCCAGCAGTTTATAAAGTGTGTGAAAGCCATAAAAGACATGGATAAGAGTATAACGGTTGAACTTTTGATACCAGACTTAAAGTACAATGCTGAAGCCTTAACAGCAGTAGCAAACTGTGGGGCAGAAGTTATAGGACACAATATGGAAACTGTTCCTAGGCTGTATGAAGTTAGAAAGGGTGCGAATTACAAAAAATCTTTAGGGGTTTTAAAATCACTTAAAGATGCTAATCCAAAACTAAAAACAAAAAGTGCTTTTATGCTTGGTCTTGGAGAAAGTAAAAGTGAACTGAAAGAGTCTTTGCAAGACTTGCTTGATGTTGAGTGTACTTTACTTACTATGGGGCAGTATTTGGCTCCTAGTAAAGCTCATACTGAAGTGATGGAGTATATTGAGCCTAAGAAGTTTGAAGAGTATGGCAAGATGGCTCTTGATATGGGTTTTGAGTTTGTAAAGAGTTCGCCTTATACTAGAAGTTCGTATATGGCACATGAATATTTTGAGGAGAAATGATGGATTATGATGTAATAGTAATTGGAGCTGGGCCTGGAGGATATGAGTGTGCTTCATTATTGGCAAAACAGGGTAAAAATGTAGCTATTATAGAGAAAAACGAAAATCAAATAGGTGGAACTTGTCTAAATGAAGGGTGTGTTCCTGCGAAACATTATCTTGAAAGCGCTAATTACATTGCTAAAAAATCTTACTTTAAAAGTTGTGGTGTACATGTAGAAGCTATGAATCTTGATATGACAACTCTTAAAAACAAGAAAAATGAACTTATAGATCAGCTTAGAACTGGTATCAATAGTAAACTTAAAAAAGCAAAAGTGATTACTGTATTTGGAACTGCAAGATTTGTAAGTGAAAATTCCATAATAGTAAATGAAGAAATTATATCTGCACAAAAATTTGTGATTGCATCTGGATCTGTTCATAGACCTCATCCTCTTTTAGAAGTTGATGGTAAACAAATCATCTCTAGTAAAGAGGTGTTTGAGCTTGAAAAAGTTCCAACTTCTGTTCTTATTGTTGGTGGTGGTGCTATTGGCTGTGAATTTGCAACATTTTTTAACTCTATCGGTACGAAAGTTGATATAGCTGAATTTACTTCGCAAATAGTTCCCGCTGAAGATATTGACGTTGCAAAAGGGCTAAAAAGAGAACTAGAAAAAAAAGGTATCTCCATAAGTGTAGATACAAATGTTACTGAGTTTGTAAAAAATAGCGGTAGCGTAGATATAATAATGCAAACAAAAAAAGGCGAAGTCAAAAAGAGCTATGAGCTTATCTTGGTGTCTATTGGTCGTGCTCCAAACACAAGTGAACTTGACCTAGAAATTGCAAATGTCAAGAGTAACAGAGGTTTTGTTTTGACAAATGAAAATCTGCAAACTAACAATCCTAACATATATGCCATTGGTGATGTTCTCACAACTCCAGCTCTTGCTCATAGTGCCTATAACGAGGCAAGTGTAGTAGCTAACAACATTATAAATACTTCTACATGTAAACCACTAACAGTTATCCCTTTTGTTACATTTTGCCAGCCTCAAGTGGCTAGTGTTGGCAAAAATGAAAAGACTTTAAAAGCAGAAGGCATAGAGTATATAGCTATAAAGCACTTCTATAAATCAAGTGCTAAAGCAAAGATAAAAGGTGATGATAGTGGTTTTATAAAACTTCTTTGTGAAAAAGAGAGTAGGATTATAGTAGGTGGAACTATGATGGGAAATGACACAACCGAACACATACATCAAATACTAATAGCAATCAATACAAAATTGACAAAAGAGGCATTGGCAAATATGGTTTTTGCTCATCCAACTCTATCAGAGTCATTGTGGGAAATGGTAAAATAAGGGATTTAAAAATTTAATCTGACACCGATAAACAGTGTCAGATGGAGTTTACTTAAAGTGCAGCTTTAGCTTGTTTTACAACTGTTGCAAAAGCTTCTGGGTCGTTCATAGCCATATCTGCTAAAATTTTTCTATCTAGCTCGATGTTAGCTTTGTTCAGCGCATTTATAAAGCGAGAATAACTTATATCGTTTAATCTACAAGCAGCATTGATTCTAGTAATCCAAAGTCTTCTAAAATCTCTTTTCTTGTTTCTTCTATCTCTGTATGCATATACAAGACTTCTTTCAATCTGCTCTTTCGCTTTTCTAAAGTGCTTTCTTCTACCACTATAGAAACCTTTTGCTAATTTTAATATCTTTTTATGACGTCTTCTTCTAACTACGCCTGTTTTTACTCTCATTGTGTCTCCTTGACCTTATTGGTGTCACATATAGTGAACTTGCCCTACTTCATAGCAGGGGAACAATTAAATTAGCGATCTAACGCTAAAAAACAACTAAAACTTACGCTTTTCCAAGCATACGTTTTACTCTTTTAATATCACAGCTAGCAATAGTCTTGTCTTCTTTAAGACCACGCATCTTTTTAGGTGATTTCTTAGTAAGAATGTGACTTCTAAAAGCTGCACCACGCTTTATGCTCTTATTCTTCTTAACTTTGAAACGCTTTGCTGCACCACGTACCGTTTTCATTTTAGGCATAGTGACTCCTTGTAAAAATTATTTCATTATATAGATAAAAAAGTGAGAATTCTCCCTCTGTTTTGTCTAAGAAACTTGCGATTATATCTTAAAGTTTCTTAAGAGGGAGTAAATTGTTTTATTTTTGCTTAGGAAGAGCGAGCATGTTAACATATCTTCCTTCAAATTTTGGAGGCTTGTCACGAACTGCAATATCTTCAACCATAGGCCAAACTCTTTCAAGTACAGCTTTACCTGCATCAGGATTTGCCATCTCACGACCGCGTAAAAATACTCTAAATTTTACATGCTTACCAGCTTCTAAAAACTCTCTAGCATGTTTTATTTTATAGCTTATATCATTATCAGCAATCTTAACAGAGAGTTTTATCTCTTTGACTTCGATTACTTTTTGCTTTTTCTTAGCTTCTTTTTTCTTTTTCTCTTCTTGATACCTAAACTTGCCATAGTCCATAATCTTACAAACAGGTGGTTTTGCATCTGGAGCTATAAGAACTAAATCTAAACCAAGTGCATCTGCTTTGCCTAGTGCTTCATCACGAGAGATAATACCATACTGCGTACCATCATCACCTAAACATCTTACTTCTCTTGCTCTAATGTCGTCATTTAGAACTGCAGATTTGCTTTTATTCAAAAATGTACCTCACTCAATTTTTCCTTTGTCAACGAAACAAATTCGTCTTTTGTTAGATTATACTGTTTTCTTTCTCTTCTATCTCTTAAAGCAACAGTTTTTTTCTCAACTTCTTCATCGCCTATTACCAAAATCATCGGAACACGCATCTTTTCGGCATTTCTGATACGCTTATTTAGAGATTCATTTTTCATACTTAACTCTGAATCTATATCATTTTTAAGCAATTCTTGTGCCAATTCTTTAGCATACTCTTGATGAGATTCTGAAATCGGTACAATCACAACCTGTGTTGGTGCGATAAAAAATGGAAATTCTCCAGCTGTATGCTCTATAAGAATCCCTATAAATCTCTCAAACGAACCCAAAATCGCACGATGAAGCATAACAGGACGAGCATGTTCGTTATTTGCATCCACATAAGACAAATCAAATCGTTCTGGCAGGTTATAATCCACCTGGATTGTACTGCATTGCCATTTTCTTTTTAACGCATCGAGTATCTTAATATCGATTTTTGGACCATAAAATGCTCCACCACCTTCATCAATCTTGTAAGAAATATCATTTTCATCAAGGGCGTCTTTTAAGCCTTGGGTTGCTGCTTCCCAAAAACTATCATCTCCTATGGCTTTTTCTGGTTTTGTTGAAACCATAAGTTCGTACTCAAAACCAAAAGTTTTCATGATGTCATCAACGAAACCTAACATCTCCATTACATTTTCTTTTATCTGTTCAGGTGTACAAAAAACATGTGCATCATCTTGAGTAAACTCTCGCACCCTAAAAAGACCATGCATAACACCACTCATCTCATGACGATGAACTACACCATACTCAAAAAACTTCAGTGGCAAATCTCTATAACTTCTAACATCATTTTGATAAACTTTGATATGTCCCACACAGTTCATAGGCTTCATTCCATACTCAACCTCATCAATCTCGGTAAAGTACATATTTTCGCCATAGTTATCGTAATGTCCGCTTATCTTCCAAGCATCTGCTTTGAGTATCTCAGGACCACGAACCGGCTGATACCCTCTTACTCTATGTGCTTTATAAAGACGCTGCTCTAGTTTGCTTCTTAAACGACTTCCATTTGGCAGCCAGATAGGAAGTCCAGCTCCAACTTCTTCATCAAAAGTAAAAAGCTTGAGTTCTTTTCCTAGTTTTCTATGATCTCTTTTTTTAGCCTCTTCTATCATCTTGCGATAGTCAAAAAGACTCTGCTTATCGGCAAATGCTGTTCCATATATACGAGTCAGCATCTCTCTATTTTCATCGCCACCTAAATATGCTCCAGCAACACGGGTTAAACTAAAAAATCTTAAGTATCTTGTATTTGGAACATGAGGCCCACGACATAAATCTTCAAAATCACCTTGTTTATATGTAGAAACTTCTCCTTCAGGAATACGAAGAAGAACTTCTTGTTTTAAATCATCGTCGCTAAATTTCTTTGCTATTTCAGTTTTTGTGCTGTTAGTCTTCTCTATCGGAAGTTTCTTTTTTGCAATCTCTTGCATCTTTTTTTCTATCGTTTTTAAATCTTCATCATTGATTTTTTCACTTACTCGAAAATCGTAATAAAATCCGTCTTCTATAACAGGTCCAACAAAAAACTTTGCATCAGGATACAACTCCTTTATGGCTTGAGCCATCATATGTGCCGTTGAATGACGGATTACATGTAAGGCATCATCTGAGTTGCCAAATAAAACTTCTTGAAGATTGTCTTGTGAAGAAACGCTTTGTGTGTCAGTTAGTGTTATGCCATCTTTGTAGGCTATAACTTCGTTTTGCATATATATTTCCTTTACTAATAGAACTCCCAAACTGTGAGAGAACGAAATGGTGCTCACTACTGGATTCGAACCAGTGACTTTTACCTTGTCGAGGTAACACTCTACCAACTGAGTTAAGCGAGCATATCTTTAAAGCGTGATGATACTTAAAAAATACTTATATAAAGGTAAAATATATGATAGTGAAAAGCTCAAAATATAAAAAATGGTACAAAATTTACAATAACCTTACCAATATAGGCTATTGCTTTTTGTTGTTTTTATAAGAAATAACAAGTATCATAACAACCGAAATATCTATCATCACATCAGCAAAATTGAACACAGCAAACTCAAACCAATGATGCCAAAAAAAGTAGTCTACTACTCCACCATGGATAAATCTATCATAAATATTGCTTGAGCCTGCACCAAGGATGATGCCAGCAGGTAGTGAATAGAGCTTGAAAACATCTTTATTTATAATCAAGTAGACAAAAATACCTAACAATAGTGCTACCTGAATATATTTTAAGTTACCATCTAGAAAGGAGAGCATTGAAAATGCAACTCCCTTGTTGTAAGTCAATATCAATGAAAAATAATCGCCATACCATCTAAATCCATCTAAAAATATAGCTTTTATATTTTGGTCTATAAAGAAAATTCCTATAAATGCTAAAACAAAAACAAAAAATGATCTAGCCATTGAGCCTACTTTCAAGAAGCTCTGTAATCTCTTTCATCATCTTGCTTAAAATAAGCTCATCTTTTCCTTCTAAAAGCACTCTAAGAAGATTTTCAGTTCCGGAGTAACGAACAAGAACTCTTATGTTTTGTTTTTCAATTTTCTTTACAAGTTGAGCATAACCCTCAATCTCTTCAAGAGGTATCTTTTTCCCAATAACTAGATTGTTTTGTAGCTGCGGATATAGTTCAAATGGATTTAAAAGTTTACTAATGGGCTCTTTTTTTGTAAGCAAATCAGCCATCACAGCAAGTGCTGCCACCAATGCATCTCCTGTCTTTGCAAAATCAGCTAGTATGATGTGTCCGCTCTGCTCTCCTCCAAAGTTCAAACCCTCTTTGGCAAATGTCTCAAGAACATATTTGTCCCCTACATTACAACGATAAAGCTCGATGTCATTCTCGTTTAGATAATCTTCAAGAGCTTGATTGCTCATAACAGTTGCAACCGCACCATTTTTTTGTAATTTACCCATTTGCTTTAGGTATACACTCAACGCCCCAAGAAGTTTATCCCCATCAATAACATCCCCGTTTTCATCAACAACTACCAATCTGTCAGCATCTCCATCAAAAGCAAAACCCACATCTGCTCTTAGATTTCTAACCTGTTCACCTAGATTTTCTGGATGAAGTGCTCCACAATTTAGATTTATGTTACTTCCATTTGGTTTATCGTTTATCAAAACTACTTCCGCCCCAAGTTCATTGAAAATAGTTGGTGCAACCTTATAAGCAGCCCCATTTGCTGTGTCTAAAACAACTCTTACACCGTGAAGTGTCAAATTTTTTGGAAACGAGTTTTTAATATGCACAATATATCTACCAATAACATCGTCTATACGCTTAGAACGACCTATCCCAAAATCTTCTTTTTGATTCTCTTCAATCAAGGCATCATTATAAAATATCTTCTCAATCTCAGCTTCTGCTTCTTCACTTAGCTTGTTACCATATGAGTCAAAAAACTTCACTCCGTTATCATAGTATGGATTGTGTGAAGCACTTATCATAATTCCTGCATCACATCTTAAGTCTTCAGTCAAAAAAGCTATAGCAGGTGTTGGCATAGGACCGATTTGTCTTACATCGTAACCGATTGCAGTGAGTCCAGAAACGATAGCATTTTCTATCATATATCCACTTCTTCTTGTATCTTTTCCTACTATTATCTTGTTATTAACTGCGTTTTTTCTAAAGTAAATACCTGCTGCCATCGCTAGACGCATAGAATTCATAGCATTTAGTTTTTTTCCAGCTCTTCCTCTTACTCCGTCAGTTCCAAAAAGTTTCGACATTATTTTTCCTATTTGTTATATATTTTGAAATTATAGCACAATTTGCTCATATAGCTCTCTACATGTAAAGAAATTTATAAAATAATACTTAAAATAAGCATTATTTAATAATTAGTTCTGTATAATCAATGCCTAAATTTTAAACGAAAGGCTTAGCGATGGCTAACCATAAATCAGCAGAAAAACGTGCAAGACAAACAATAGTAAGAACAGAAAGAAATAGATTTTATAAGACAAGAATTAAGAATCTAACTAAAGCTGTTAGAGTTGCAGTAGAAGCAGGCGATAAAGAAGCAGCAGCAGCAGCTCTTAAAGATGTAAACAAAAATTTACATGCATATGCTGGAAAAGGCATATTAAAGAAAAATACTGCTGCTCGTCGTGTCAGTAGACTATCTAAACTAGTTAACACTGTAGCTGCGTAATTTACGCGGCTCTTTCCAATTTAGCCCTACCTCTTTTTGAAAGTCATATATGTTAAAAGATAAACTACAGCCATTTCTCGTTAGATATGATGAAATAAGCAAGCTTCTTTGTGATCCTGAAATATCAACTGATATAACAAGGATGACAGAATTATCAAAAGAACAGTCCAATATAGAGCCTGTCAAAGATAAAGCTATAGAGTATATCAAAACAATAGATGCTATAGAAGAGAATAAGATACTACTTGATGATCCTGAACTAAACGAACTTGCAAAAGAAGAACTTAAAGAGCTAGAACCTTTAAAAATTCAGATTGAAGAGGACATTAAAGTTCTCTTACTTCCAAAAAACAAGAATGATGATAGAAATATATTTTTAGAGATTCGTGCTGGAACTGGCGGAGATGAAGCAGCCCTTTTTGTAGCAGACATTTTTAAAACATATGTAAGATATGCAGAAAATATGGGCTGGAAAGTCGAGATAGTAAGCTCTAGTGAAGGCGTGCTTGACGGATACAAAGAGATGATTGCTATCATCAAAGGTCAAGGTGCTTACTCAAAACTCAAGTATGAGGGTGGAGTTCACCGTGTTCAGCGTGTCCCAAAAACTGAATCTCAAGGAAGAGTTCATACATCAGCTATTACTGTTGCTGTTATGCCAGAAGTTGATGATGTGGAAGTCAATATCGACCCAAAAGACTTAAAAATAGATGTTATGAGAGCTTCAGGCAATGGTGGACAGTCAGTCAACACTACAGATAGTGCTGTTAGAGTCACGCACATTCCAAGTGGGCTAGTTGTAACAAACCAAGATGGAAAAAGCCAACACAAAAATAAAGATGCTGCGATGAAAATCCTGAAAGCCCGCCTATTTGATATGCAAGAAAAAGAACACAATGCAAAACTGAGTGAAGAGAGAAAAACTCAAGTAGGTACTGGGGATAGAAGCGGAAGAATTAGAACCTACAACTACCCACAAAATAGAATTTCCGACCATAGAATCAATTTGACCCTATATAGACTAGATGCGATTATGGAAGGTGGATTACTAGATGAAATCATAGACCCACTTATAGCAAATGCACAGTCTGTTGCCATGACTGAAGCAGGTTTATAATTTATTTTTTAACTGCATCATAATACAAAAGACGATGTTCTTTCATCATTTTATGTAACATTTTTATATATTTTTCACCAAGCTGAGAATACTTTAGCATAGTATCTGCAGCTTCGTATCCAGTTATAGCCTTACCCTCTTTTCGTTTTTTAAATCTTGCTTCTCTAAAACTCTTATAGGCATTATGCCTATTGAGATTCAATATGTACGCATTTACTGACGATTGCAAGGAGTAGAAAATTCTTATTTTATGAGTTTTACCCTCTTCTCTTCCTAAAGGTATAAGTCCAACTTCGCCCCATGTCCAGTGACCAAAAATATTGTTAGCCTCTCTTACAAAACGACTCTTTCCCCAACCGCTCTCTATGGCACCCTGAGTCAATGCAAGTGGTACAGGAACTATGTCTATCTTTTTAAGATAAGCATCTCTATCATATAGATTTTTAACTCTATATTTTCTTGAAATTTTTAAAAGCCTTTTCAGATCATATGGTTTTAAAAAACGAAAAGAGCTAGCAAGAGCTTGATTAAAAAAAGTTTCTACAAAAACTCTCTCTTGCATAACTTTTGCATTACTCTTTTCTATAAGTGGTTTCAATATATTGATAAATTCTCGCTTTTGTGCCTTCCCACGAAGTTTATAATACGAAGATGGAAAACCTGCACCAAAAACGAATGTAACACTAAATATAATTCCTATTAAGATTTTATATATTTGTTTCAAAAACTTTTTTCACCTTCCCTTTAAAAAATAACTTACCATTACAAAATCGCAAGTTTAATTCCTCTTGGCTTGTAGGATATACTCTTGACTCAGACCCAACTTTGCCCTCTACATGTAAGGCATAAAAACAAGCTGCCATACCTGTTCCACAAGCACCTGTTTCATCTTCTACACCACGCTCGTAAGTTCTTACATGTAAAGCATCATCCGACCTTAAAACAAAGTTCACATTAGCATTATACTTATACCTCATCTTTGAAGCCAACTCTTTGTCATACTCATCTAAACTTGCTACTTCGCAAACCAAATGAGGAACACCAGTGTCATAAAAGTGCCACTCTTTTCCCATGTCTTCAAACTTGTCTGATAACTTCTTTACCTCTGTTAGTTCTGATTCTACTATATCGTTATCAACACTTGAGCTTACAAGACCAGCATCTGTGAGAAAAGTCATCTCTGAGTTAGCTAACCCATTAGCAAATGCATAGTGAGCACAAGCACGAGTTCCATTGCCACACATTGCAGCATGACTTCCATCACTATTGTAAAATAACCACTTAAAATCGACACCAGTATTAGGCACAAGGACTATCAATCCATCAGCACCAATACCCTCTTGTCTATGGCATAATTTTTTTGCTAAACTGCTATAATCTTTTTCTACAAATGTATGAAAAATAACAAAATCATTTCCACTTGCATTATATTTTGATATTTGCATATTTTTCCCTTACAAAATTTATAAATTTTTTTGTCTCATTTTCTAAATGTTTTAGGCTAGATGAGTTGTCTATAACCCAATCTGCCATTTTTTTCTTCTGTTCGATATCTATCTGAGAAGCAATCTTCTTTTGTGCATCATTTTTCGTTATTTCATCTCTTCTCATCAATCTTTTTAACTGCAACTCATACGGACTATACACCACAACACTCATCTGGCAATCATATTTACCGCCCTCAAAAAAAAGAGGAATATCTATGATATATGGTTTAGCTAATCGTTCAAGCACATTTGCTTTTTTAGTTATCTCTTCTCTAATAAAAGGATGCAACAAAAAGTTTAACTTCTCTTTTTGGGTTTTAGAATTAAAAATAATCTTAGCAAGCATCTTTCTATTTATTATACCATTTTCACAAATCTCATTACCAAAAAGCTCGATTACCTCTTTTGTATGTAATTTTAACTGCTCTCTTGCAACTAAATCAGCATCTATGATTTTAAAATTATCCAGCTCTAAAAGCCTGCTAACTGTACTTTTTCCACTAGCAATGCTGCCCGTTAAAACAAATGCGTGTTTAAAAACCACCAGATACCTTTTGTTTTATTATGATTTTAACATATATTTGTTAAAATGTCCAAAATGAACAAGAATTAGGAACTAAAACATGAGCACAGTAAGCTATAAAGATGCGGGCGTAGATATAGATGCAGGAAATCAGTTTGTAGAAAACATAAAACCTATAGTGAAATCAACTTTTGATTCAAATGTCATGGGTGGAATTGGCTCTTTTGCTGGTGCTTATGAGCTTCCTACGGGATATAAAAAACCCGTAATGCTCGCGGCAACTGATGGAGTAGGAACAAAACTAAAACTCGCAATCGACTCAGGCAAATACGATACAGTAGGTATCGACCTAGTTGCTATGTGCGTCAATGACCTCATCTGCAACTTTGGGACTCCTTCTTTTTTCTTGGACTATTATGCTACAAGTAAACTTGATATAGAAGCTTCAACTGCTGTTGTAAAAGGCATAGCAAAAGGCTGTATAGAATCAGAATGTTCACTTATAGGTGGTGAAACTGCTGAGATGCCTGGGATGTACAACGGAAAAGATTTTGATTTGGCTGGTTTTGCAGTTGGTGTTGCAGAAAAAGATGAGATGAATAGACTAATTCATGTAAAAGCTGGCGATACTCTAATAGCACTCCCAAGTTCAGGCATACACTCCAATGGCTACTCTCTTGTTAGAAAACTATTTTTTAATAAACTAGACTACAAGTTTGATACTATTGTTGACGGCAAACCACTTATAGACATACTTTTAACACCTACTAGACTCTATGTAAAAACATTTAAAAAACTAAAAAACAAGATAAATGCTCTTGCTCATATCACTGGTGGTGGCATAGTCGAAAACCTGCCAAGAGTTTTACCTGACGATATGCAAGCCATAGTCTATAAAGACAAAATCAAAATACTTCCTATATTTGACATCATGTCTAAGCATGTGGAAGAACCTGAGATGTACAGAACTTTCAATATGGGTGTTGGTATGGTTCTTGTAGTTAGCCCTGAAAATGTAGATGATGTTTTAGCTAACTGCGATGGATACATCATCGGTGAACTAAAAATTGGTGAGAAAAAAGCAGTATTGATTTAATGAACACTATGTATGTAGTCTCAAAACTATTTACTTATCTGGTTTTACCGCCTGGTATCTTTATAGTGATATTTCTACTTGCATCACTTTACGCAAAAAAATTCAAAGCTATTTTTTTTCTGTTTGCAGTTAGTTTTTATCTTTTAAGTAACTCTTTCGTAGCAGATTGGCTACTAAATCCTCTTGAAACTCCATTCAATAGACCTCTGCATGTAAACAAAAAAGCAGATGCTGTTATAGTTTTAGGTGGTGGAAGTATAGTAGGAAGTGCGAACCTACCTTTAGCAAATGACGCTTACAAAAGAGCTGTTTGGGGACTCATGGTAGCTTCGTCTCAAAAATTACCACTATATTTTAGCGCAGGTGGAACATACAAAAAATACACAGAATCAGATGCTTTTATGGATAGTATGAATGAGATAAAAAACAATCTACATGTAAACAATGCATCTTTACATGTAGAGACAAAAAGCCTAGATACATATCAAAATGCAAAGTTTTCAAAACAGATGTTTTTAAAGCTTGGAATAAAAACTCCGACCATATATCTAGTAACTTCTGCATATCATATGAAACGCTCAATCACTCTTTATAAATACTTTGGGTTCAATGTCATCCCAACAGCAACAGACTTTAAAATCGCTCACAAACCAAAAACATCTTGGGGTTATCTTCCGAATATGAGTGCATTTAACAAAAGCTATATAGCCCTACACGAATATGCAGGACTATTTAGTCTATTTTTGAGAGGGATTTAAAACCGCTTTATTCTCAACAATAGATATATCAACATTGTCTCCATCTTTAAATGCACTAAGATCATCATCTGTACTCCAAAAAGTACCTTCAAATTTTATCTGCGTACCATCTATCGTACCTATTCCGCCTTTGTGTACTTTTTCTTCTTTTTTACTAGAACTTTTACCAAGAAACCTGATAAACTTTTTTCTAAATAGTAAAGTTACAACTAACGCCAAGACAAGAACTGTGGCAGTTTGAGAAAATAGTGTATCAAACTTTAAAACCCAAAGTTCCAAAAAAGAGACTACCAAAAACCCCAATCCAATAGGAAATAGGAAAAAAGAAAATACTAAAGCTTCTAAACCAATAAGGATAATTCCTATTGCTAAAAGCCACTCGTAAGATAAGGCTTCCATTACTTTTTACTTTTCCCAAAAAATTCTGATACCATAGATAACGAACCTACTAGTTCTAACGCTTCATAAGGAACTATTACTTTATCTTTAGAGGTACTCTTTGCAAGCTCATTAAACGCTGCAATTCTATCTTTTGTTAACAAGTACTCTGCACTTGAATTATTTTTAGCAATCGCTTCATTTATCATGTCCATCGCCTCTTTTTGACCTTGAGCCAAAGCAATTTGTTCATACTTTTGTGCATCTGCCATTCGCTCAATCGCTTCTGCTTC
>Ga0256840_1001984_pt1 | contig 18498 bp, 15 predicted proteins | sample 355202metaG_FD_185969 | JGI IMG/M metagenome (GOLD analysis project Ga0256840, IMG submission 185969) | Hydrothermal vent microbial communities from Mid Atlantic Ridge, Atlantic Ocean - 355-202 | ecosystem: Environmental > Aquatic > Marine > Hydrothermal vents | place: Atlantic Ocean: Mid...
CTTCATTTTATTGGCTCATCTTTAGTGCTTGCCAATTTGTTTTATGCTGTTTTTACCGGTAACTGGCTACTATTGTTACTTTTGCCGGTGATAGGATATGGCTTTGCTTGGACGGGCCATTATTTCTTTGAACATAACAAACCGGCCACTTTCACATACCCTATATATAGCCTGATAGCCGATTGGGCTATGTTTAAAGATATATTAACGGGTAAAATCCGCTTTTAAGTTGCCAACAAATAAAGCAAAAATAAATTCCCTAATAACAAAAAGGCACTCACTCCTTTCCAAAACTTTAAAGGGTTTCGCTCTATCAGTGGAATATCTGCGGTATCTTTTAAAAAAATAGAGTTAGGGGTTGATAGATCATACAAAAATTCTGACAATGCCTCATAACGTCCTTGCGGTGATATTGAGCAGCCTTTCTTCAGCGCGCCATCAATCCATACAGGCACCATGGAATTTTTTTGGAAACTAGGGACGTATTTTAGTTTTGCCAGATTAATCCTATTGGGTTTTTCAGGCATATCACCACCAAATGGCAAAGCACCATTGATCATTTCATAGCTAATCACAGCTAATGAATATAAATCAGATTTGATAGAGCCTCTTTCCCCTAGATGATATTCTGGTGCTGTGTAATTTAATGTTCCTAAGATATTCTCATCAGATTGTTCCAAGGGGGTCATGTCAGTGATACCCGCAATTTTTACCGATCCAAAATCAATAATTTTGACTACACCCTCCTTATTAATCATGATATTTTCAGGTTTTAAATCCTGATGCAACATCTCCATCCGATGGAACGCACGCACACCACTGACAATCTGTTTAACGATGACTCTTATTTCACGAATATAAGGCTTAGGATGAGTATCCATCCATTCCCTTAATGTTTGCCCTTCTATAAACTCAGTGGTGTAATAAATACAACTTTTGACTCTATCTGATGCTAAGACTTTAAGCACATGCTTATGCTCTAGCCTTCTTCCTGCCCATTCTTCATGTAAAAAATGTTCTATATACTGAGTATCATCTTCATAGAGAACAGAGGGCGTTTTTAAAATAACCTGAGTATTGGTTTTAGTATCAAAAGCACGGTAAATTTGTGTCCGTTTACTAGCATGTAACTCTTCTTCAATTCTATAGCCGTCCAGCACCATTCCCACATTTAAAAGCGGAGGAAAAGGCAGGTTGGCATATTGACGTAATAACTCATCATCTTTAGCAAGAGGGATCTCATCTACCCTAAAAATCTGACAACTTAAATTATCATCACTGTTATTATCACTGGCATGTTGCACAATTTTTTTGGCAACAGTATCAAAACTATCAGCCGATTGTAAAAAGGTTTTTAAAGTTTTTTCTGCAATAAAATCATGCACACCATCGGTGCTCATAAAAAAAACATCCCCTTTTTCTAGCGGAAAGCCTTTGTAATCAACCTCAAGCCTTGGCTCTATTCCCATCGCACGGTTTAAATAACTTTTATCTTCAGATACCCAAACACGATGATCACGGCTCATCTGTTCTAAATTACCACGACGCAGACGATAGATACGGGAATCACCAATATGAAACATATGAGCGGTGGTCGATTTAAGCACCAATATACTTAAAGTACTGACCATCCCTTTTGATGATTGATATTTTTGTTGGCCTTGACTATATAACCAGGAATTTGTTGCTGATAAAATTTGCTGTCCAGCCTTTTTTACCGACCACGAATCTGGAGTACTGTAATAATCACTTAAAAAACTAACAACACAACAATGACTTGCTTCATGCCCTGCATCACTTCCACTCATACCATCAGCTATCGCAATAGCAATACCTTTATGAGTTAATTGAGCCCCCTCAGGTATTAAGGCTCCTAAGAAATCTTCATTCCTTTCCTTTATACCTTTAATACTATAGCTACCTAGAGTTATTTTAAGCTGAGATTTTGCCATAATTTATTTAGTGTTGTAAATATAATCAGTGGGAGCGCCAGCCCTCGATGCAAATAGCATGTCGGATAGTAACCGTTCACCTCCCCCTTTGAAAAAGGGGGATTGAGGGGGATTTGTCTAATAAAATCTCCCCTAACCCCTCTTTTCCAAAGAGGGAGACTGAACGGTTACGTCGGATAGGTTGTTCTAAATCGCGCCGAGGGCTGTGCTCCTACATCTTAGGCAACCATCAATAAATAACCTACTCAAATTATGCAGATTATTTATTGCCAGTTACCTTATTAGTCTAACTCAATCATTTCTACAGTACCATCGTCTTGTACTTCTACCATGTGGCCTTGTGGTTCTTCAATAAATTGTACCGCAACCAATACAATTAATGCACCACCCGCAATCACCATAAAAAAGGTCGAAGGCGAAACAAATGATAATACAGTTAAAAATAATACAGCACCCACATTACCATAAGCACCTACCATACCAGCAATCTGTCCCGTCATTCGTCTTTTAATTAGTGGAACCATTGCAAATACTGCACCTTCACCTGCTTGTACAAAAAATGAACAACACATGGTTAATGCAATTACTGCGAAAAGGGGCCAATCAGAGGCAATCAATGACAAACAATAATACCCAGTCGATAGCCCGACAATAAAAATAGATAAAGACAATTTACGACCAAACTTATCACTGATCCAACCACCTCCAGGACGTGCAATCAAGTTCATAAAAGCAAAACCAGAAGCTGAAAGCCCAGCTTGTACCATCGTAATACCTTGAGAATCATGAAAAGTCTCATAAAAAAACATCGGCAACATAGAAACAACCGCAAGCTCTGAACCAAAAGTAATCAAATAAGCCAAGTCTAAAATAGCGACTTGCTTAAACTTGTATTTATGAATTTCCTCAATCGGTTGCATTAAATGTTCTTCATTAACATGCACTATTTTATACACGTTATAGAAGAATAGAACCCAAATACCAAAGTAAATTAATAAGGCCGCAAAATTAGATAATAAACTAACGCCTGCAGGTGATAGCTTCCAGGTTAATAAAGTTAAAGTCGCATATAAAGGTATAGTCATCAATATATAAAAGAATAAATCCCAGATACTAGTAACTTCCATTGCACCCGCTTTTTTAGGTTTAAAGTAGGTCGACCCTTTTGGGGTATCTGTTACGCTAAAAAAGTAAATAACTGAATAAATCAGAGCTATAGCACCTGTCGATGCAATTGCATACCTCCAGCCATCAGCCCCACCAAGAAATAACGCTAAGGTTGGTAGGCTCATTGCAGCTGCGGCAGACCCAAAGTTACCCCAGCCGCCATAAATACCTTCAGCAATACCCACTTGCTTAGCAGGAAACCATTCACCTACCATACGAATACCAATCACAAAGCCTGCACCAACAAAACCCGATAAAAATCGTGCTAAGGCCAGTTGCTCAAAGCTATCGGCAAAAGCAAAAAGAAAGGTCGGTAAACTACCTAAGGCTAATAAAATAGAGTAAGTCCGTTTAGGGCCAAACCTGTCGACTAAAATACCAATAACAATTCTTGCTGGAATTGTCAGTGCTACGTTTAAAATTAAGATAGTCTTAATTTCGGATTTGCTCATTCCTAAGCTGTCAGCAATTACTAACATTAAGGGTGCATGGCTAAACCAGACGACAAAAGAGATGAAAAAAGCAATCCATGTAGTATGCAAAATTTTCATCTTCCCAGTAAAGGAAAAAAAGTTTAATGACTGTGTGCTCATTTTAGCTACTCAATAAAGTTTAGTTACTACAAGCTAAAGCATAACCTATGCCATAAAATATAAGTTGTTGTTATATTTACAATTATAAGCAAGAAAACCAAATTAACTATAATAACCAGAATTAATACAATGGAATTTTTATTGTATGCACCTTTGGAAAATCTAATTTGCACAGTCCTGGTGCATCCAATCTAAACATCCAACCAAGACCCTCTGTAATTAACTTCAGAGGGGTATCATGTTAACTATAGTGAACACTTCCCCTTGTTTAACTTCATTATATTCACTACACTTTAATACCTATATCTAACTAAAGAAAGGAATCACAACGATGTCAGCCTTAACCGATTCAGTTATTTGGCATAAACTTCAACAGCATTTTAATGAAGTTTCCGGCCTGCATATGCGAGATTTATTCAATCAGGAACCGCAACGGTTTGATAAATTTTCTCTACATTTTAATGACACACTATTTGATTACTCAAAAAACAGAATTACCGATAAGACACTGGCTTTATTGTTTGAGTTAGCCAGACAACAAAAACTAGATACCAAAATTGCAGCCATGTTTAGTGGCGTACAAATCAATCAAACAGAGCAGCGTGCGGTTTTACATGTGGCTTTACGAAATCGTAGTAACCGTCAGATAATGGTTAATGGCAAGGATGTCAGTGTTGATGTAAATAAAGTCTTGGCTAAAATGCGTGTATTTTGTGATGCAGTACATTCTGGCAGTTGGCGAGGCTATACTGGAAAAGTTATTACCGATGTAGTGAATATTGGTATTGGTGGTTCCGACTTAGGGCCAAGAATGGTTGTCAGAGCCTTACAGCCTTATTCAGTAGGAAAAGTTGAAACGCACTTTGTTTCCAATGTTGCGCAAGCTGATTTATTAGCAACTTTAAACAAGTTGAATGCTGAAACCACCTTGTTTTTAATCGCATCTAAAACCTTTACTACTCAGGAAACCATGACCAACGCCTTGTCAGCGCGAAGCTGGTTAGTGGATGCTTTATCTAGCGAAGCAGCGGTAGATAAACATTTTGTTGCTATTTCAACCAATCATAAAAAAGTCGTCGAGTTTGGTATAGACCCCGATAACATCTTTGAATTTTGGGACTGGGTTGGTGGCCGTTTCTCACTTTGGTCGGCTATTGGTTTATCGATTCCTTTGAGTATCGGTATGGACAATTTTGAAAAGTTGTTAGAAGGAGCACATCAAGTTGATGAACATTTCAGACTGACCCCGTTTGAACAAAATATTCCCGTTATTATGGCTTTATTGGGTATTTGGTATAACAATTTTTTCAAAACCGAATCGCAAGCTATCTTACCTTATGGTCATTATCTGAGGTATTTCCCTGCTTTTATGCAACAAGGTGATATGGAAAGTAATGGTAAAGGTGTCGATATAGATGGCAATACCGTTGATTATCAAACGGGCCCTATCGTCTGGGGGCAAACAGGGACGAATGGACAACATGCCTTTTATCAGTTAATCCATCAAGGTACCAAACTTATTCCCTGTGATTTTTTAGTGCCCGCCACCAGTTATCACGATTTGCCCGACCACCATAATATGTTGATTTCAAACTTTTTAGCACAGCCTCAAGCCTTAATGCAAGGCAAAGCAGCTGAACAGGTCAAACAAGAACTTGACCCATCTGAACAGAATCAAGCTTTAATCAACTCCAAGGTTTTTCCGGGCAATATTCCGACCAATTCATTTATATTTAAAAGCATGACACCTCAAACATTAGGTGAGTTGATTGCTCTGTACGAACATAAGATCTTTGCGCAAGGTGCAATCTGGAATATAAACTCCTTTGATCAAATGGGCGTAGAACTAGGCAAACTACTTGCCAGTAATATTTACCCAGAACTGAAAAATGATCAACGGGTGACGCGTTTTGATAGCTCAACCAATGGGCTAATCAATTATTTTAAGGGGCTTCGTTGATGTGATGCTTTTGCATTCAGCCAGATAAATAAAAAAGAGTCTATTTTTCTTTGCATCAACCCTCCTCTCCACACCCTCGATGATTCATTGATGAGAAAGGACGACAAACACAGATAATGAGTACGATTGCACATAACACAGGCATTGTAACCGTTCACCTCCCCCTTTGAAAAAGGGGGGTTGAGGGGGATTTGTCTAATAAAATCTCCCCTAGTCCCTCTTTTCCAAAGAGGGGGACTGAACGGTTACCCACTTAGAATTCAAAAGAGCCAATTTCCCCCTATTCTTATTCGAAACAAATAATCAAACACCTGCTACCTTGACCGTTTCAAAGTATTCCTATCAAAATTCCGATCCGTCAAACCATTTCTAAAACTAAAATTTTCCCACAATAAAACAGTACTCTTACCATTTTGATGATTAGTCATTAGCATTTCACCCGCTCGCCAATATTGACCGAGATATTGTTTATAATGCTTATTCTCAAGGGTTTTTAATAAAGAGTTTTTTCGATCATAATAATCTGTTTTTAATGGGATATAACGTGCTTTATCTATCCACGTTACTTGTCTAGTATACCCAGAGTGTTTATACTGCGGGTAAAGCTCAACCACAAAACAATCTACCTCATTAAAGACCTCATCCCTTAAATATTTATATATATATTTAGAAACCTCAAAAGAAGTTAAATCTTCAAATGCAAATTCACTCCCCAAATAAGGCCCTGACTTATTACTAGAAGAAATTCTTTTCACTCGTTTTAGAGCAGGTAAATAAAGCCACTGCTCATCAGGTACTAAAGCATGCGTAAAACTTAAAAAAGCAGTTCCTTTAATATCACGAGGCTTACTAAAGACACTTAAACTTTTATCGCCATCACCTTGTACTTCCAGTGTTTTCATAGTTAAAACACGAATACTTTCATCACCCCGACGATTTCGTAAAATCATTTTCATATCAGATTGGCTATCGCCAAAACCAATATCTCGACGATCAACCTCTTGAACAATTTGTAAACCTTGTTCTTCAGGCGTTAAAGCCAAGGCTTGCCCACAAAGACCAATAAGAAGTGTTAATAATATAAAATTCTTCATTTTTTATCCAAACTAATTAATAAAGGCGGTAAAAATAATAGATCTAGAAATAAGGCAATGGCAATAGTCATAGCGGTCATTATTCCCATTTCATAATTCATTGTATAATGAGAAAAGCCTAAAACCATAAAACCACTTACCAAAACAGCCGATGTAATCCACAAAGCAGTTCCAACCGTTGAAAATGCATATTCAACCGCTTGCTTCTTATCTAAGCCTTTTTCTTTCCTTGCTCGTTGATACTTACTCATAAAATGCACAGTATCATCAACTACAATCCCTAGAGTAATCCCTGTCACAACAGAAAGCGCCAGCCCAATATTACCATTTACATACCCCCAAATTCCAAAAGCGATTCCGGCAGGGACTAAATTAGGGATTAAACTAATTAATCCCAATCTGATAGATTTAAATGCAAAAACCAGTATTAATGAAATTAGAACAAGAGCCATTGCAGTACCCTCAATCATTCTAATAATATTTCGTTTACCAATATTAGCGAACATTAAACTTGTACTCGCTGATGAAAATTGAATGCTTGGCATTTCTTTTTCTAACCACTGACTAAATCTAGATTCCAAGGCAAGCACCTCATTTGAGCTTAAGCTTTTAATAGTGATGATCACCCTTACCCCCGACTTATCCATATTAATTTGATCATTTAAATCTAAACCATAGGGTAATGACATTTCATACATCAATAAATATTGGGCTGCTAGGTCTCGCTGTTCGGGTAATTTATACCAAGCACTATCATCACCATGCATACTTTTATTCAATCGCTTATAAGTATCACTAATACTATTAACATGAACAACCTCTGATTGCTGCTTTAACCAAAATGAAAACTGATCAATTTTTTGCAAAAAATGAGGATCATTCACACCTCCTACCTCTTGTGTATCAATAGAATATTCAATTGAATAGATTCCGCCCAAATTTTCATTTAAAAAATCAGTTGCTTGCCTAAAAGGAATTGTTTGGTCAAAATATTTTACAAACTCATCATTCAACTGATTTAAAGGTAAAAAGCTAATAAACACTATTGAAATAACAGTATTTATTAGCAATAAACCTTTATAACGCCGTATAACAAATTTTGCTAAAAATCCAATTAACTGAGGTTTCTGTTCTTTTTTTAAATTAACTTTCACCTTTAGAGGCAAAACACTTAATAAAGCAGGTAAAAGCGTCACCGTTAAAAACAAAGCTACTATAGCCCCAATAGCTACAACATTACCTAAAGTTCTAAAAGGTGGGGCATCACTAAAATTCATACTCAAAAACCCAATAGCCGTAGTGATACTTGTTAAACAAATCGGCTGAAAATTAATTCTTAAACTTTCTTTAATAGCAGCTATTTTCTCTTTACCTAGCCTCATACTATGAAGCACACCAACCAGTAAATGTACGCAATCAGCCACAATCAGTGTCAAAATAATAATTGGAGCAGTTGCAGATGTCGGAGTTAAAAAAAGATTCAACCACCCCATAGCACCCATACTGGCAGTCGTCGTTAACAAAATCAAAAGAACGATAGCCGATGTAGCAATAACAGACCTAAGACATAACAACAAAACAAATATAACCAAGCCATACATGACGGGGATTAACGTTGCATTATCATTTAAAGAAGTTTCTATAAATGCATTTTGCATCATCACTACACCTGTCAAGTGTATCTTTATATCTGGGTATTTTTTCTCAATTTCTTCTGCAATTTCACGTACTTTATCTATAACAACTAACGACTCCAATCCGTCCTTACCTGGCAACTGGATAGTAACATTCACTCCTGAAACATGACCTGTTTTTGAAATTAAACGGTTAACTAATAAGGGTTCATTAATCGCAATTTGTTCGATTCGCTTTAAATCCTGCTCAGTTAAGCTTGCTGTTTCAGAGACTAAATCAGTAACAATAAGATCATCTCCTTCTGAAACAGTATGCTGAAAATTCGTAATTGAATCGACTCGACTTGAATAGGGAATTTGCCATGCTTTATCAGTAAGCTCGATAATAGCCTGCAAAGTATTATTAGCAAATACGCGCCCCTCTGCAGGCTCAATAACAAATAGCACATTATCACTTTTACTATAGGTATCTTGAATCGCTTCAAAAGCGAGTAATTGAGGGTTATCCTTACTAAAATAAACACGGTAATCACTTTTAAACTCTAAATTCTTAGCGCCTACAGATAAACCAGCAACCCACAAAAGTGAAAAAACAACAACCCACCAAGGATAACGAGTAACAAGAGCACTCAATTTTACTGTCCAATTTTGATCCTTCATGACACCTCCAGCAGTTCAGTAGAAAAACAAGTTTTAGTATAGATCAAAAAAATAAAGACCACTGAATATCACTTCAAAAAACTGTCCATTTTTTTTACACTTTCTTTAAGCGCGGCCGCCCTCGTTTAACCTGCCCAACCTTAACCTTTAATACCTGCTCAACTTTATCTTTAAACTTGTCATTCCCCAAAGGTGTACCACTTTGTAAACAAGCCCTTAAATCATCAAGTATTCTAATATCAAAGCTTGTTTTAAATAGCCCCTGATAAGCTAACTGTCTAATACCATCATTACTTCCTAATTGTAAGTATAACGGGTGAGGTGTCAATAAAGAGTCTGCTAACCCTAAAGCATTAGTCTTATAGCTTGACCAACAATATCTATCCGGGCTCTTCACCATACCCGCCCTAACAGGGTTTAGCTCAATATATCGAGAACAATTCAACAGATAATATTCATCCTCAACTATATTAGATTTGTATCGCCCTTCCCATAAAGTGCCTGTTCGCCCATAAGTTTTATTGATATAAGATACATAAAAGCGACCAACATATTGAAACAATCGACTTAAGCCCTCACTTGTCTCAGGTGTAACCAGTAAATGTACATGATTTGTCATTAAAACATAAGAATGAATTTTACAATTATATTTATCAGCAGCAATCTTAAGCCAATTTAAATATGCCTTATAATCAGCATCATCAAAAAAAATAGCTTGGCGGTTATTGCCTCTTTGAATAGCATGGACGGGGACATTAGGTAAAAAGAACCGTGGTTTTCTAGACATAGTATATTTATGGGGTCAGAATCTTTTTCATTTTTTGATTAATTAGTTGTTGTAAAAAAACCTGACACTACAAGTCAGTTAAATAATTTTTTTGTAAACTTATCAATAACTTTAGACAAAGTAAGATAGAAGCCCACCATTCCAAACAACATAACCTTATTTCTATTTAACGATTTTTATATTGTGACTTTAATAACAAAGTGTTGCTATCATCTTGCGTCCGGTGATTGTCAAGCCTTCTCCACTGCCAAAATTCCGCTCTATTTCTTTAACTTTCGGCGAGACCTTTTCAATCAACATATCATCTACTTTGGTTTTATTCATAATCAACCCACTTTATATCTAAGGTAACTGGCAATAAATAGCCCACCCAGATTGTGCGGATTTTTTATTTCTGCTCAATCTATCTCAAGAGGCGCATAGCCAGCTACGGCCGCATCCTGCTTCGATAGACACACGCACATCCTTGTGCTTCGTAACGATTGAGGTGGTTTTAGCAGGGACAAAAAGGCCAGCAAGGTGGGTGGGTTATTTGTTGCCGGTTGCCGAATAGCATTTAAAAGTAACCCACCTGAAAATAGCTCTGACCCCTTACTACATTATCTTGCGTCAAGCCTTCTCCATTACCAAACTTCTCCTCTATTTCTTTAACTTTCGGCGTGATCATTTCAATCAACATATCATCTACTTTTGTTTTATTCATATCAACCCACTTTATATCTGATACCATTCTAAAAGCAATTATACCATTAACCTATCTAAAAGTAGTACAAAAATGGCTCTGACCCCTTACTCCTTTCTTTACAAGCCTATTCAGCAGTTCGTGTTGTGAATTATTATCGAGCTAGGATGCAAATAGAGGAGGGCTTTCGTGATACTAAGAGCTTTCATTATGGATTAGGGTTAGCGCGTGAAAGCCGGATTGAAGCCGAACGCAGGGCAAACCTTTTGCTGATTGCGGCCCTTATCATTTTTGCACTTTGGCTTGTAGGTCTCAGTATAAAAGGCTCTGCTATCGAACGACAGATTAGAGTTAATAGTAGCTCAAAATACTCACCGTATTCAGTTATCTTTCTCGGAAAAATAGCATGCTGCTGCTATGCATCATTTGAAATGCCGGATGATTATTTAGACTTGGCGCAGACGTTATTAACGGGCTATTTTGAAACTCTGGAAAAAGGATAATTTGTGGGGATACCTCAGGCTCTGACCCCTTATCCACTCTTCGTCGTCCTGCTTACGTAAAATAATTTCGAGGCTAAATCACTTCAACTTGCGCTTACGGCCTGCTGGCTTGCGCCCATCGTGCTTAACATTTGGAGTTACCTCCACCTGCTCGGTGTTTACTATCTGGTGGTTGACCTACCTTGCCAGAGCGGGACTTTCACCCGCTGGAATTATCCACCTTGCTCGGCCGCACACCCCTTATAGTTCTTACAGGCAAAAAAAAGGGACTTTTACAAGCCCCCCCTTTTTTTCTAACTGTAAATATTAAGCTTTTTTCTTACGAGATACCGCACCAAACCCTAATAGTGAAAGGCCTATTAATGCAATTGAACTTGGCTCAGGCACATTAAACACAACACTTCCATCCAATGTAGCTTGACGATACACTTTAGTTCCATCAGCTGTTGCCACTAACTCCGAATTCTGTGGTATTACAGGATCTACATTAGTATCTAAACGAAAAGTCAATTCTGTTCCAGTTCCAGCACTCCATAAATCATAATATGTCAAACCAGTATCTATATCAATTAAAAAGTCCTGAGCTAAAGCAGATGCATCGTTGTCTATACCATCATCATTAAAATCAAAGTTGATATCACCAAACACAAACAACCCACCGGCATTATTGAATGAACTAGTTACATCTAAACGCAATACTTGATCTTTATTAGCATTAATAGCGTCTTCAAGTGTAGCACCACCAGCTACAGCAGCTGAAACAGTCGCAGTATCATAAACATAGGCCTCAAAAGAACCTTGATTATAATTTGTTGTTTCATTAACAAAGTCTAGCGTTCCTGTAATTTCATATTCAAATGTTAACCCCCACCCACCAGCTGAAACATTATTAAAATTTTCAGTATCATTAAACGCCCCCAATGGATTAAGCGCATCAATTTGACTTTGTGTAGGTACGTCGGTGTATTGGTATGGTTGAATGCCTGCTACTGAAGTTAGATAGTCAGCAGCAGCGCCTGACAAAGTAGTCTGGTTTAAAACATTAAAACCTAGAGCATCCATACTAGTTCTTTTATTGGTATCTGTAACTACACCTGTTAAGTTACCCTGAGCATCTATCTCATAAAAAGAAGTAGATAATGTCCCCGTAAAACCAAACTGGTTAATAGGTGCATCAGTCAACGAGTCACCATCGCCATTGTAATCTGTACCTACATCTAGTTGAAGTTGTCCCGCATATGCATTAGCAGATAACAATCCAGTTATTACCGCTGTTAAAATTATTTTTTTCATTTTAGTTACCTCAAATTTAAAATTTTCACTCACACAAACAACATGCACAACCCATGCCAAACACCTTATATCATTGTTTTAAAAAGACATATTACATAATAAAACTATTTTCCATTCTAAAAATGTAAAAAAAACTGACACCCCGTCCCGCTTAAACTACCACAAACAATTCTTATACGCCTCTACCAACCTCTGGTGAGCCAATAACCCCAAAAAGGCGTAGCGTTGCAGCCACCTTGAACCGAATAATTCATCACAGGGGCGAATCGACCTTTGTAACACGGAACCCCAGAACCTATCATGAAAAGCGTCGTAGATCGACTAAATAATATTCTATTTCAATCTCTTACATGAATAAAAAAATACGGTCTCAACTATGAGCCTTGCACTCACAATATAAAAACAGTAACTTCAAGGCTTACCTCCCTGTTCTTAGCAGTGTAAAAAATACTGACAACACCTAGCTCTCGTCCGAGTTGAAAGTAAATATAATGACAGACACTCCAGCAGGATAAAATAAATTTCTTTTTATTGAAGCTTTAATGTTTACATTACTATAGTTAAGTCGCCTAACAATTTGAGTTAACTTCTTTTCACTATATTCATGCAAACAAGAAACACAGCCATCCCATAGCATCATGAGAGGAAATAAAGGAATTAGATAGGTAAAGATAGCCATAAGTGGCAGGTGCTTAAGCCTGACAACAAACGGAAGCGTTAAAAACACAATAATGGGCCCCATAAGCATGGACAAATAACCCATCAATGTATTACGTACATATTCCATAACAATAATTTCATTTCCTTGATCAAAGTTTACCTTAAATATTTTTTCCACCTGCTCTACTGAAAGATGATGAAATGAATTAATAAATATTTTAGGATAATTAAAGTCATCTTCTATTTTAGTGACATCTATCGCCTTATCTATATATCTAAAGGATAAATCATTAGACTGATTAATTTTCTTTACAAATTCGGGGTGAGGCTTAATATCACTCAATAAAAACTCTATATCTTCAAATTCCTTTTTATCCAACTCTGAAGCAACAAGCTTCAATGCTTCTCCTGCCCCTGAGCAACACTCCATAAACTTTCTGCTATCCACCTCTCTTATAAACTCAGAAAATGCGGGAACCCATAATTTATAATAGCCAAATAATTTATAAAAAAATGTCAGATAATTCCTTAAATAAACATGATAATAATCAGGAATAACATCTAAATCACCAAATTCAAATAACCTCATAAGCTTTCCCCTTCACTTTTTGATATCTGTTTTAGCAAATTTTGTGCAGCTTCTTTACTATCAAAACTTTCATCGGCAATTAAAATATTTTTGAGCAAGCTGATAGCTTTAGCCTCCTTACCCATTAAATATGATATTTCAGCAAGATGATATTGAATATTTTTATCAACAGGTGCCAATATTGCTGCTTTATTAAGCAAATTAAAAGCATTTTCAATATTACCTTTTTTAGCTAAAATATAGCCATAAGTATCCATAATTGCTGGAGAGTTAGGTTTGATTTTATACGCTCTCTTTGCATATTCGAAAGCATTTTCAATATTTTTTTTTGCTAATAAAACGGCCAGATTATTTAAAGCAAGTATATTATCAGGTTGAACATCGAGCATTTTTTTATAAAACACTTCGGCCTTATCAAAGTCATCAACCTGTTCATACAAATTTGCAAGCTTAAAGTTAACAGCTAAACTTTCAACACCTATAAACTTTGATTTCTCCAACAAACTAATTGCATCCTTAACCTTACCAAGTTTCCCCAGTATATTGGCAATAGAAACTAATGACGGGCTCTCTGGTTTCTTTTTAAATGCGTTTTCATAAGACTCAAGGGCGTCATAATATTTTTTCTGTATGATATAAATATTTGCAGCTAATTTATCTGACAGAGCATTCTCAGGCTTTTGTTTAGAAATGATATTTATGACATCTAATGCTTTAGAATAATCTCCAAATTTTGTATGTACCTTTGCTTTGACTATTAATGCTGCTAAATTGCTTGGCTCTATAGCAAGAGCCTCATGCAATAATTGAAGAGACTCATTCATACCATCATCTTTTCTTGCTTTTAACTTTGCCAATGCAACTCTATAAATAACTTTTTTATCATTTAAATGCGACATTTTCTGCAACTCTTTTTCAGCTTTATCGCTATTTACAAGAAACAAGCTTCGTGAATAAAGTAAATGCACAATTTCTTTATCTGGGTATTTATAGGCAAATAACTTTAACATATCACTTGCTTTCTCATGCTGCTTTTGCATCAAATATAAGTCTCTTAATAATGAAACCATTTTAAGCTCTGCATTAAAAGTTTGAGCCTTTTCAATACCATTCAACAAATATTGTTCAGCTTGTTTTTTATCTCCATCCATATCAGCCAAGACAGCCAGCATTTCATAAGCACCCATATATTTTTCATCTGCTTTTAAAGCCTTAGTCAGATAACCCCTTGCTTTTTTGTAGTGCTTTTCTGTGATGGCAATCTTAGCCAAACCTTCATATGCAACAATATTTCGCCCATTAATATCAATTGACTTTAAATAATCCTCTTGTGCTAACCTGTTATTCTTATCGATCACATATAATAGAGCACGAAAATTATAATACCTCCACTGTTTAGAGTCTTTTGCCAATAATTTATTTACCTCTTCTTTTGCTTTTTTAAATTTTCTCTCTTTCAATAATTCGATTAATGATAAATAATTTCTATCTGCACTGTCTTTAAGTGTATTTGATTTATTAAAAAAATCCAGATTCAATTTAAATACTGAATCATCTAATAAAGAATTACCTTTATTAGATGATTCATATGAAGCAGCTAATATATTATTAAAAAAAACTTGCCCTATAAAGATAGAGACGAAAATAATTTTTTTCATTTTAAAACCTTATATAATTAAGTGTGTTACAAAACTTGATACTACGACTTCGACCAATAACTTACGTTAATTACCAAAAATAATCTTACGAGCTATAAAAATTGCTATTTGCTGGATAATATTATTATTTCCCCAAGGTCTCCAAGTCTTTTTAAACTTATTCCTAAAGGCATCAAACTGATACCCCCACGGTGCACATTGTATTTTTCCACGGTTTAATAATATTTTTAAAGCTTCTGTTGCCGTTGCTCCTGCACAAAGCTCACAAGCCATCGGTGTTGATGGACCTTTTTTGTTAACAAAATCAACTCTGCTTTTATCAACCAGATAAGGTTGATGTAAAAATGAAGGTGATAAGCCGACTAAAAAACGAATCTGCTGTTCCATGGGGTCGTGCCCTTGCAACCTAAAATACTGCTCAAAACTCATTTTACCCGGCATAAAAGTTAATAATGCGGTACCCATCCCCAAGGGTGCTGCTGTAATACAAGGGATGCCCAGCTCATAACAACGAGCAAATACTTTTTGCCTAATATCTAAAACAAAAAAATCCAGTCCATCAATATAAAGGTCAATATCTTTTAGAAATTCATCCAAGTTTTCTTCATTTATGCCATTATCAAATCGTTTTATATCTAGATCGGGGTTAATCTCATGGGCCAACCTGTCCATTGTTGCCGCTTTTTCTTTATCGATATGGGGTACTGAAGCCCCTACTTGACGATTAAAATTGGCCTGTTCAAATTTATCAAAATCTGCAATGTTAAAATTTCCGACACCTAGCCGGGTAAGCGTGAGTAGGTGACTTCCTCCTACCCCACCCATGCCAGCAATAGCAATTCGTTTGTTCTTTAAAACCTGTTGCTCAGGCTCAGTTATCCAGCCAATATTTCTGGAAAAAGCTTCGTTATAATCAAATGTAAAATTTTCTGACATTCTTTATCCTTTTATATTATTAGATGAAAATTTATTATATCTACACATTCTATGCCATTTACTAAGACAATTCGCAATAAATAAACCACCCTCACGTTCCAACGCATTGCATCACTACCATTAAGTTAAGGATTAAATTATTTGGGGTGCAGGTTTTAGAGGCTGTGAAGGTATTGGATTTTAGCACCCCTCTTTGGAAAAGAGGGGTGGGGGGGAGAGATTTTATTATAAAAATAAGGCTTATACTACCTAAGCATTATTTGTTTTGTAACCCGCCCGCCTCACTACTCCCGCATTGCTCTACCTACGTGCATAATCTACATGGGTGTAGTGAATGCAGATATTGCAGGAGCTAATATCTGTCCATGCACTAGTCGGTGCGATTAAAATAATGCTCTTTTCTCTGAAGCTATCCATTATCTTCGCGCCGACTAGTGCATGGATGCACGTAGGTAGAGCAATGCAGGAGCAGCGAAGCGGTGTGCCGAGGGCGAGCACTCCTATATTATCATTGTCTGCTCACAAGCTGAATAGTTACGCGGAAACAAAACTTACCTTAATTCTAACTGACTATTTGGTAGTAAAAGGGGGGTAACCTTTGTTGGTAATCTGTGTGTATTTACTACTGTATACAGCCCTTGCATTGGTTTTTGATAAATAGTGACACTCATCTTTTGTATATTAATCAACCAAAATTCGGGTATATGAAATCGCGCATAAAGCGGTGCTTTTATTTTCATATCATAATTTACTGTGGTATCTGATATTTCAATCAACAACAAGATATCTTCTGCACTTGGCAATAAGTCTTCATAATCATTATCTTTGGCTTTCAGTAAAGCAAAATCAGGCTCTGGTTCTGACAAATCACCGAGAATAATAGGGTTTTGCACAGATACAAGTGCCGCATCACCTATAACCCTGACTAATGTTCTGTTTAATCTATTAACATACGATGCATGTTTTGATCCAATGGGTGCCATATCAATAATCTCCCCTTCAATGAGTTCTACCCTAGCATCAAAACTTAAAATTCCTGTTTCAGCCATTTTCTGATACGCAACCACTGAAATAGGATGCGGTGTATAGAATTTAGTCGATATATTCAGCATATTATTCAATTCTCCAAGCCATTAAAACCAATGTAACTGTTCAGTCGTCCCCTCTTTGGAAAAGAGGGGTTAGGGGAGGTTTTAATAGACAAATCCCCCTCAATCCCCCTTTTTCAAAGGGGGAAGTCAACGGTTACAAACCAATGTATCATTTATCTTTAAAGTATTTAACATAATCTACTTCAACTTGTTTATACACCCAATCATACATATCTTTTATATCTGGTCGAATATTATTCTTTGCAGACTGAAAGGTAACAAAATAAGGGGCCCTAATCCCATGGTAATCCATATTAAACCCCACTTTCTTAAATTCTATTCCTGTTCGTTTAAGTAACCTTGGCAAAAAGGGCTCCATCATTGCAAATACATTAGTCTTATTAGTTATAGAAGTTAAAGCCCCTCCCGCTAAAAAAGCGGATAAAGCAATTAGAGAGAATGTTCGTTGTTCTTGCTTCGAGCAATCTAAACTATCAACCCCCCCAAACCGTGTTGCAGTTTCACCTGGCCTTCTTCTAAAGGGAGTGTCCACTGCTAATCGAGAAATTTCACAAACAGTGTTTCTTTCAATATTTAATTCTTCTATTTTCTCTGTATCTAAGCTATCTTTACAGAATTTTTCTAGGGGTAATAACCCATTCTCAAACCTAGCATTTGGGGGAACCAGTCTCACACAACCAGCTACATTGCCTGAAGCTTTATGGATAATTAAACAATGTAAAGATTGCTCATCAAATTCATCTTGTTCTAACTTATTAGGAAATAAGTCTATCGCTTCATATTTAAATTCCTCACAATAAACTCGATATCTAACCGCCAAAGCCAATTTAAGCAGTTCATCATCAGTCACTAGCTTGACTTTAAAGTAACGTTCAAAATCATCGATTAGTGTTGCGGTTTTTTCACTCATAAGCATCCTATAAATCTATTACCTGATTTATTCCTTTATACAAAACAAAGTTTAAAAAACTTACTTCCTAAATATTTTTTAATATTAGGTGCTTTTAAGCCTAGGCCATAAAGGATTCCACAGTATGTTTTACTTTGTTTAATCGTTTTAATGGTAGTATTAGGTAACCTTTTATAAAATAACTAACCCTAAAAAAGGAGAGGGTAGCATCTAAATATATAGCGGTCACCACTCACCTGAACCTGCTAAATTAGGTTAAAATACTTATTCTGCACTAAACCAGCTCGGCTAGATACTCTTCTTTTACT
>Ga0256840_1001985_pt1 | contig 18466 bp, 15 predicted proteins | sample 355202metaG_FD_185969 | JGI IMG/M metagenome (GOLD analysis project Ga0256840, IMG submission 185969) | Hydrothermal vent microbial communities from Mid Atlantic Ridge, Atlantic Ocean - 355-202 | ecosystem: Environmental > Aquatic > Marine > Hydrothermal vents | place: Atlantic Ocean: Mid...
CCAGCTTTTTTCATTCTTGGTTTACCTTTTCCATAAGGAAAACAGCAAAAAAGAGGAGGCAGTGGACTCTGCTCCTTCTGCCTCCATTTATTATTATTTTGTTAGTAATGGTATTCTTGAGTTGACACAGCCTGATCAATCCCGGTGCCATCTCACCTGAATGGTTTTCTCTCCATCTCCATAGCTGAAGTCAAACTCTCCCTGATAGGCACGAAAGATCGCCTCACCTATCCTCCTGGCAACATGGATTCCAGTAGTGAGAATGGTGAGTTTTCCATTCTCCTCTTTGATCTCCATTATTCTTTCGACTGGTCGCTCGGTTTTCTCCATCTTTTCCTGGTTCTTGATGAGATTCATGATCTCATCTCTCTGATCCTGTAGAAAATCGCCGCTAAGTTCTATGGTCCCGGCAGGAAGTCTGTCCCTTGTTCTCTGGCATGCTGGACAGAGGGCCCTGTTCACCTTTTCAGGTGGCCGCTGCCAGGTCCATCTGCCGCCTGTAAAGAGTGCGCCACACTCTGTGCAAAGCGTGGGATCCGGCCATTTTTCCCGTTCCATATAGGGGTCGTGGCGTTTTTCCTTTACCAGTCTGTCCCTTCTTCCATAGGTTCCCTTGTCCATAGATCACCTCTCTCTGTTGTGATATCTGTTGTTCCGCTTGTGCACTGAAAAGAAAGAGATAATGTTCTAAGTAAAAAATAAGTCTTTTTATGATAAAGTCCATCCAGGGATATGGCATAGTGGCAGGTGGAATTGGTAGAGGGGTGGCTTGAGACCGAAAGACCGACCTGTGGGAACGAGTGCAGGGATCTGATTACGTCTTCCTCTTATTACGATCATCTTTATGGTCACTGGAAATGTATCTGCATGTATCTGCGATCTTGTCAGGTTCTCCAAGCAGGAACAGGATATCTCCATGGAGTACAGGAGCTTGAGCATCAGGATTGAGTATAGTCTTCTCACCCCTTCGAATTGCAACAACATAGGCACCGAATTTTTTCTTTATATCTATCTCTCCGAGGGTTTTCCCTGTTATGGCTGAATCAGCAGGTATCTTGATCCCGGTGATCTCCAGATCGTGAATGATATTCATGAGACGGAATCCATCACTTTTGGCAGGCAGAGGCTCACGAAGCATTTTGTATCCTTCTGATCGTATCCGTGCTATGGCCTTCTCTATCTCCTCCCGTGGAACCAGATATTTGGCCAGTACCCTGGCAAAGATTTCTATGGACGTCTCGAATTCTTCGGCTATTACCTCATCGGCACCGATTTTATAAAGTGGTTCCATTTCAAGGATAAATCTCGTGCGGACAATAATGTGTATCTTGGGATTGAGTTGTTTGCTCAACCCGGTAGTTTTTCGTGTTGCAACAGGATCATTTATAGCGACTATCATGAGCCTGGCACCCTGTATATTTAGGTGGTTCAGTATTGCCTTGCGTGTGGCATCGCCATAATAGATAGGCTCTCCATTTTTTCGTTCCGTTCTGACGGTTTCTGGATTCATCTCTATTATGACGTATTGGATTCCGGCACTCTTGGCCGCTCTGGCAACGGTTCGACCGGTAAGACCGAATCCCACGATTATCAAATGATCCTTTACCTGCGCAGGGAGTTCTCCCTGGCTGACAGCATCTTTCCGTGCCAGACTGTCAGGTATTGGCAGGTTGTTGATGAACGATGCTATCCTTGGGGCTACAGCCATGATGAACGGGGTCGCCGCCATTGTAGTTATGGAGATGGCCAAAAATGTTTGATACATCTCCTGAGAAAGCAGAGAGTGTTCCAGGCCAGAGATGGAAAGCACGAATGAAAATTCTCCAATCTGACACAGTGACAAGCCGGTGATAAGGGCGGTGCGAAGCGGCAGGCCCAAAGAGACTACTATAATGGCTATGACAATAGCCTTCAGGAACATTATCCCCATTGCAGAGAAGATAATGGTAAAGGGATGGGCAAGAAATGAGAAGATGTCCAGCATCATCCCGATGGAAACAAAGAAGAATGTTGTGAATATCTCCTTGAAGGGGATGATATTGTCAAGTGCATGGTGGCTGTATTCAGATTCAGATATGATCAGTCCTGCCAGGAATGCTCCCAGTGCCAGGGAAAGGCCGGCCAAGGATGTTAGCCATGCAATGCCAAAACAGATGACCACCAGTGTCAGAAGAAAGAATTCACTGCTCCGGGTCTTTGTTACCTGGAAGAGTATGGATGGTATGAGCCATTTGGCAGCAACTATTACAAATGCCAGGATAAGGACAGCCTTACCCAACATAATGAGGGCAGTAGTCCCAGAGGTGTTGTCAGCACCTGCCAGAAATGGGGTGATAAGGATCATGGGTACTATGATTATGTCCTGGAATATCAGGATGGAGAGGGCTGTTCTACCATGCGGGCTCTCTATCTGGGCCTTTTCCTGAAGAAGTCTAAGGACTATGGCAGTACTGCTCAATGCTACCAGGAATCCAAAGAAGAGTGATTGTGGCTGGGAGAAATCAAACTGCCTTGCCAAAAGATATATTAGTATGGTGGTCACAGTGACCTGGAGGGCTCCTCCGGCCAGCACCATCTTTTTCATTTTGAGAAGTTCTTTGAGGGAAAATTCTATACCAATGGTGAAGAGAAGCAGTACTACACCTATCTCCGCCAGCACTTCTATATCATGGACTTCGTTAACCAAGCCAAGTCCATAAGGGCCGGCTATGAATCCGGTTATGAGAAAACCGATAATGGAAGGGATTCTGAATTTATGGCATAGGAACAGGACAGCAACGGCTATACCAAATATGATGACGGTATCATAAAGAAGAGGAATGTTCATTGGGTATAGTCCTCTGAATCTGTTTTTTTAAACGGATTTACTGCGGGAAAGTATATCATGGAGGAGACAGGAATTACAGTTGTCATCCTATCTCAGCTCAATATGGTCAATGATCAGCCCCTTTCCTTTGGTTATCTCTATGTTGTCTCCTCCACAACTGGGACAGACAAACCTGAAATTTTTCACAGAAAAGTTGGTCTGGCATGAGTTGCAGAGGGCTTCTATCTCCTGAATATCCACATGGAGGGAACTGTTTTCACATATAGTGCCTTCACGAAGGATCTCGAAGGCTGCTTCAATGAAGTGCGGTTCTATGCCAGCGAGACGACCGGCTGTGATGTGGATTTCAAGCACCTCATCTGCTTCATGTTCCTTTGCCACCCTTTTGCAGGTGGCAATAAGAGATTGGACTATGGAGAACTCATGCATGTTCGAAAGGAAAAGGGGCCAGTATGAAGGCCCCTTTTTGGAGGCTTGTAATGTGAATGAGAGAGTCCTTTTTCAGTTTCTGATACTTCAAAAAGATATTTGTAAATATCCGTCAACTATTGTTGTCAAAGTTTTTCATGTCTATGTAGTACATTGCTGAAACGATACGGTGTCAACACTACATGTTTTTATGTTTTTCCTCGAATTCATGCCAGGTCATGAGGGAAAGCGCCTTGAATTTACATGAGGCAATACAGGCCTGCTTTTCCTCTCCATAACAGAGATCGCATTTCAGTGCGATGTTTCGGGTGATCATGGTTTCAGGATCTGTAACAGGATGGACCTCTATTGCTCCGTAGGGACATACCATCTGGCATGTTCCGCATCCGCTACAATCCTCTTCGTTTACCCGAACCATGCCATTTTTTACTTCGATGATACCGATTGGACATGCCTTGGCGCATGGAGAATCCTCACAGTGCCGGCAAGCTACCATGGCCCTGACCTTGGGTTCCTTGATCTTTATAACCCAGTTTCTGGATATGAGTTTGATCCCAAGCTCCTTGGCCTGTTTTTTTGTGATTCCAAAGTGACCAGTTGAGCACTTGACCATACACATTCCACAGCCTATACAGAGCTCGGTATCACAATAGACAAATTTATGGGGTATCTTTTCCATAGCTATATTGTTTGCCATTTCTCTATCTTTCCGTACAGGAGATACAGGGGTCGATACTGTTGAATATAACTGCAGTGTCTGCCAATTTGTTTCCAGGCATGGCCACCGTGAGTGCCTCCCAGTGCATGTAGGTAGGCACACGCCATTTAATCCGTTCAGGCTTGTCTGATCCGTTGGATTTTACATAGTAGAACAGCTCACCCCGGGGCGCCTCTGTACGGGCCACTCCCTCACCCTCGTTGATGCGGGGGAGGTTGGGGGTGCGGACCGGCCCGTCAGGCAACTTCTTTAGACACTGCTCCACCAGGTTGATTGCCTGATAAACCTCCCTTACGCGGACCAGTGTCCTGGATCTGACATCACAGCCATGCTCCAGTACCACCTCGAAGTCCAGATCCGGATATGCCGCATAGGGATTGATATCGCGGATGTCGTTGTTGATGCCGCTTCCCCTGGCACATGGGCCGACTATGCCAAGGCGGAGTCCATCTTCCTTGGGAATTACCCCAACACCTTCTGTCCTGAGTCGGACCATACTGTTGGTCTTGAATATGTTCAGAACCCGCTTTAAAGGTTTCCGGATCTGTGTGAGTTTCTTTATCAGATATTTCTGTCTCTCCTGGTCCAGATCATATTTGACGCCGCCAATTGTGTTGGCACTAAGGTCCATCCTGTTGCCCCAGATGGTCTCCTTGATATCCTGGAGTATTTCCCGGGTCTCCATGGTCTGGGTCATGAGTGAGTGAAAGCCTATCAGGTGGGCCTGAAGGCTGATGTTGATGAGATGAGAAGCAGCCCTCTTTATCTCATCTGCAATCACCCTGAGATACTGGGCACGTGGAGGAGGCGTTATGTCTGCTATCTTCTCCACGGCAAGAATGTAGGTGAACGGATGATTATTGGAGCAGAGAGAGCAGGTCCTTTCAGTGATGATCATGTTCTGAAGATAGTTCCTTCTCAGGACCAGTGCCTCCATCCCTCTGTGAACAAAACCACTCAGGATATCTACTCCCTTGACCGTTTCTCCCTGGAGATCAAGTTTGAAATAAACAGGTTCTTCCAGGGCGATGTGGATAGGACCTATAGGGGCTCTGTAACTCTTTTTAATCTCTTTTTCTTTTGGCTTCATTGATATGTTCCCAAAGTTTGTTTGTTGCTGCTCCAGCCATTGCGTCGGAAAGACCTATATATTCCTGAAATACACCTTCTGCCAGGGATTCATCAAGGATCAGGCGTTTGGGATTCGGATGTCCTTCAGGCACAACGCCAAAGAGATCTTTCATCTCCCGCTCCGTCCAGTCTGCACTCTTTAGGATGGGAGTTATGGAGGGGATCTTTTTGTCAGTAACGGTGATGGTACAGTTTATGAGTAACCCCTCTATATCAAAATGATATACCAGCTCATGGGTCTCATCATCTATGACATTGGGAGTCAGGGTTACAAGCCTGCCATTATATTTTTTAACCAGACTGGCAACCAGTGGCAGATGCTCCTTTTCAGTAATCCTGAAAAAGACGTCCTCATTGCCGCGGCCATCATCATAGATGACTACATTATCGAGTTCTGTCTTCAGGTAAACTTCAAGATCGGCCAGAATGGCCAATACAAGCTGATGAGTCTGTCTTTTCATAGATATAACCTCTCGAAATGTAGCCTTCTCCTGCAATCTGGGCAGAGGGCAGCTTTCATTCTTATTTCATCAGTGACTTCTCCATAAGCGCGCTCCAGCAGGATTTCGTTAAAGGGCGGGATCATCTTGTCACACTCTGCACATTTGACAAGATTGACTTCTCCATTTGCAGTGAGTTCATATTTCTCATCCTGCGGCCGGGCTGTATGGAAATTAGGTGCCTGTGTTATAGCCTTGGTGGGACAGAAAAAGACACAGTTTCCACAAAAGGTGCATGTGTTCATCCAGAATGCAAAGGAGATTCCGCTACCGTCCTCTTTCTCCTCCACTTTTATGGCATTTGTAGGACAGACATGTTCGCAGGTCGAACATCCTATGCAGAGATCGCTGTCATAGGTAAGAATCCCCCGGTAGGTTTCGGGAAGAAAGGTCTCTCCAAATGGATATGGATCTGTAGTGGGACCCAGTACGAAATTCCTTATTGCCTGTTTGAAAAAGCCAGCCATCAGTTAACCCTCATGAAATTGTTCAATCTTTTCTTTCCATATCTCTATGGCCTTTGCAACGCCGTCCAGTATTGATTGAGGCCTCACAGGACAGCCGGAGACATTGACATCAACGTCCACATATTTGTCCACTGGACCACGGATGGAGTAGCTGTCCTTGAACACACCGCCGCTTATGGCACATATCCCGATAGCAACGATTACTCTGGGCTCGGGAATTTCGACCAGCATCCTTTTAAGGTAGTTTTCAGACCTTGCTGTAACAGGTCCTGTTATCAGGACTATATCAGCATGTTTAGGCGAGCCGGTGTATTTGCAGCCCAGTCTCTCCACATCAAAGCGGGGAATTAGTGCAGTGGTTGCAAGTTCAACATCGCACCCGTTACAGGAACCTGTATTGATCCTGAAGAGCCACGGTGATTTGGTAGCATATTTTGACAACAGCATGATATAGACTCCTACAGAAACAGGACCATTCCAAGGCTGGCAAGTGCCAGAACAACAGGAACGGTCAACAGAAACTTGAACGCCTGATCAACCCTGAAACTGGCCATGCAGGCATGGATCAATGCTATGAGGAAAACAATCACTCCTGACTTGAACATATACCACAACAGGTTTGCCACAGGGTTGTTGGCAGCGATACCGGGAAAGAAGAATATCTGCAATACTGTAATCAATACCAGGAGCTTGAGGGCGTGTGTCATCTCAAACAGTGCAAGAGGCCTGCCGCTGTACTCCATGAGATACCCTTTGATGACATCGGCATCATTCTCTGCAATGTGGAAGGGAGGTACCTCCAGGGTAGCCAGCATGAATATGAGAAATGCGAACAGTGCCGGCAACATCCTTGGATCCGAGATGAATGAACCGTTGGTCAACTGATAGTCAACGATCTGCTGCAGGGAGAAAACGGCCCCATTCCCGTTGCCAGCTGCCAGGGCCACTGTGAAGATGACTATAATAAAGGTGATTTCATAGGCAAACATCAACACAACTTCCCTGGAAACGGAAACGGCAGAATAAGTTGAACCAGAGGAACTTCCTCCAAGGATATGGGACACCGCTGGAAGTGCCAGCAGATATATCAGGACAATAAGGTCGCTGTTCGCCCCAAGTCCTGAAGAGACCCCTGCAACAGGAATGACTGAGACTGCTGCAACCATTCCGGCAAAACCGAATACAGGGGCCAGCAGGAAGAAAAACCTGTTGGTGGCATCCTTGGGGATCATAACTTCCTTGGTGATCAACTTGATCACGTCAAATATGTTCTGAAATATCGGCGGCCCAACTCTGCCCTGAAACCTCGCCACTGCAATCCGTTCAAGGCTCACCAGTACAAGTCCAAAAAAGATGGCGAATATACCGCCTGGACAGATGAAAAAGTTGAATATTTGACTAGCGCTCAACGTATTCCCCCTGGAGTCCTATTGATTTCTTGGTAATTCTAACCACGGCCTTAATGAACTTTTTGGCATCTTCATAAAAGTTCACAGATGATACGTGGGCATCTGAATGGGTTAGATCACCGACACCGCACACATATACATGAGTAGCACGGGTTTTGGTATTGATTGCCTTGTATAGCAGCCAGGCAACTACACTTGCAATTATGAGCAGTGCTGAAAGTTGAAGTGTGTTAAGTGCAGCTCCCTGGTAGGCGATCATTCCCGGTGAGTAAGCAAGTGGTTCAAGGTTGAAATGTGTAAGGATGCTGTTCATGGTTGACATGACTGCCCCGGGAAAGATACCAAGCAATATGCAGAGAGTAGTGAAGACAAGCATTGGAGCCAACATGTACCATGAGGCCTCCTTGGTATCCTGCAGCTTTTCACTGAGCTGACCGAGATAGGCAGAGTGCATGAATTTTATAAAAGAGGCAAGAGTGAGCACACTTCCAAAGAGTGAGACTATTGCAAGACCAATAAAGCCGGAATCCATGCAGCCGTGATATATCATCCATTTGGACACAAATCCGTTGAACAGGGGCACACCTGAGATGGCCAGGGTTCCAACCATGAAACAGAAGAATGTTATGGGCATCTTCCTTGCCAGGCCACCCAACTGATCCATACGATCAGTGCCTGTAGCGATGAAGACTGCACCTGCACAGAGGAACAGCAGATTTTTGAAGAACATGTGGTTTACAAAGTGCATCAGACCGCCTGCCAGACCGATAGAGGTCATCAGTGCACAGCCCAGGACAACATACCCCAACTGGCTGACAGTATGGAAAATCAGGAGTCTCTTCATGCTGTTGGTCAGCAGGGCAAAGGATGCTGCCATAACTATGGTAATGGCGCCTATCCATGCAGCTACATGCTGGATCTGGGCCAGAGTGAACAGTTTGGAACTCACAGCACCTGCAGCCATGGCAACAAAAAATATCTTCACCATCATGAAGGGGCCACTTTTCAGCACAGTGGAGGAGATGTAGCCGCTGATAGGCGTTGGTGCCGGTTTGGGATGCATCTGAAAATCGATACGGAAAGGTAATTGTGCGGCTTTCATAAGAAATACGAAGGTGAGCAGGGCTGTTGCAACAGCACCTGCCTCGGTGAAGACGTAACTCTGGACCAGTTGCTCAAGGTTGAGGGTCCTGGTCTCCTCATATACAGCTGCTACTGCAACAGTTAAAATAGCTGCTCCAAAGTAGTTGTATGTGAAATACTTGCTTGCCTCCTGGACAGAGAAGGCGTCTTCCTCATGGATCAGGGCTATATAGAGCACCCAGCCACTCATTATCTCCCACCAGAAGAACATGCTCCACAAGTCCTTTGCCAGACAGACACCCACCAGTCCAGCCATCATCAGCAAAAAGAAACAGTAGAACCGGTACTGTTTATGGGAGTGTTCCATATAACTTACTGAATATGTGAACTGAAGCACTCCCATGAACAGAACCAGAAAGGCGAAGCTCTTGCTGTATATGTCAGCATCACAGGCAGCGAGAGGGATCATGGAGACAAGACATAGAGCTGATGCAGCCAGTGCGCTAATCCTGTTATTGTTTATCTTCTGGCCGGTAAAGTATATTGCAATGGCGCCGAAGATCATCATTACTACCGTGATGGGCCATGATATGCTCAGGGGAGGTGCCCCCTTTGCTGATGCTCCCAGCACCCCGGACAAAAATGCAAATGGTTTGAAGGCCAGGGCGGGCGCCAATCCACCGATCAGGATGAACACCACCAGACCATAAAGTGGAGCAAGTTTGGGAATGGTGAAATCATCTTTAAGGGGCTTGCCGTTATATTTGTCGAGGAAGAGGAATCGAAACACCCTTATAAACACCAGGAAATAGAGCAGTTCTCCTGCAGCAAGTAGAATGGAGTTGTAAAGCTTTCCAGAATCTACAAAGGCAAATACCAGAAGAAATTTACTGAAAAATGATGAGAATGGAGGAAGCCCCATCATGGCAAAAAGGCCAATCCCCATTGGAATGGTAAGGCGGGGAAGGACCCTGGCCACGCCCCTCATCTCTGTAAGCTTCTCTGTACCAGCCTTTTCGCACAGAGTTTTTGCCACAAGGAAAACAAGGACAAAGATGATTGAATAGTTGAAGACATGGAAAAGGAATGCAGATAACGCAAAGTGTGAATCTACCGTGAGGGATGACCGTAGTTCCACTACCAGGCCAACCAGTGCAAAGAGGAATACCCTCTTCAGGTTCTTGTGAAACAGGGCCTTGATTCCGCAGAATATGAAGATCATCTCACTCAGGATATTGAGGACCTCAGCGGTAGGCCCATGAATCAATGCGCTTGCTCCATTTACTGCATTGGGATCCATAGATGCTCCTTAAACCTTCTGGTGAAAATTTATAGTTGTGATGCTATAAGCGGTATGATGCCATTTGATATATCTGAGAGGTCTGATAGACCCATGGTCTGTGGTACCAATGAGTTCAGTGGGTCTTTGGTGAGACCTGTTTCTGTTCAAACTGCCATGGTTGAGGTGCGCAAAGATATTGGCAGCCGCTTTCGGAGCGGTTTTATCTGTTGAGTAATGAGGGTGTTGATGCAGAAAAAATCTTTTCAAATTAAGGTTGTTGACCATCAGTCTTCCACCAAAGAATGTCTGCTGAAAACTGAATTTTCTTTTTAAGAACTATTCAGTTTTGAGAAGGTTTGCGAAAACTAACATAAAAAAACTTAGTGTGCAAACATTGATTTGAAAAAAATAAAAATATTGTGAAATTAGATAGTTGTTATCAGTTTTTGGATTATTTTGCTCTGTTTTTCAGGAGGGATGTTGTGAATCTCTATTCATTTTTTGACTGTGCCCCTTAACCCTCACTGGAATATCTTTTTGAGAAGGGATCTCAGCCGCCCATGTATCAGGCGTAATGGACTGAAGGTAAGGGGCTTCAGTTCCTCTGGAAGGATGAAGTTACGGGCCTCTGGAAAATCAGATGGTTTAAGCAGAGGAAATATCAAGTTAGTGAGATCTGTTGACGCTGATGGACCGTGCCGTTTCTGTGCCTGTCTCAGAAGAGGAACCATCTCCGGCCCAATCCCTATGATTTCGCACGCAGCCCTGTCTATGGCTATGGCATCAGCACACCCTGCAAGCAGGCCCATGGGAAAGGGATCACCGCCGGCAGGCCCTGTTACATGCATGGCAACAACTGCGTCCAGAACTGTAACCGTTTTCGGAAGGATTTCATTGAGATCGATTATCATGTCACAAAAGAGTTCCATGTCATGGCCGTATTTTGTGTGATACCATGCCTTTCTGAATCCTGATACTGTTCCGAAAAGATTCTTCATTGCGCATGTCAGAACCATCTGACAATGGGCCTTGAGTCTGGGTAGATTGATTATCAGGTCGGTTTCCAGGGCATATTCAGATACCCCTGCTGTTATACCGCAGGGCAGTCTCACTGGTACAGGTCTTGAATGAGGTTTGAGGTCAATGCCCATACCATCCAGCATTTCCAATATACCCAGCTTCTTCAGAACTATCCTGGCTGTACCAAAGGCAGGTGAATCAGCCACAGTTATCTGAGCCCCGTAATCCCTGAGTATTTTACAGAGGGCCAGTATCATTTCAGGGGATGTGACGCTGAGCGGGTCACCAGGCTTTACGAGATTGGGTTTCACCAATATGTTTCTGCCGTGGAGATTACCTATGTTCAGCCGGTTCAACAGGTCATCTGTCTCCCTTTCCAGGAGCTCCGGAGATGGACAGGATCTTTCTGTGTCAGAAATGGTAGCATCTGGTATGTCGATCCTTTTCAGGAATACAGGGATTCCCAATCCTGTGTGATCAGCTGGAGTGCCGCAGCTTGAATAGTCAGTAGTATGTAGGGCGCGAGAAGTCATGAAAAGAGTATGGCCAGATCTTCAGGCGAGAGCCGGGATATCATATCCTTGCTGCCACTGAGGACCGAACCGGCGATCTTTTTCTTTTTGTCCTGGAGTCTGGTCACCTTCTCCTCTACAGTGTTGGAGGAGATAAGCCTGTATGTTACCACGGTCTTTTTCTGGCCGATCCTGTGGCTGCGGTCTATGGCCTGAAGCTCCACAGCGGGATTCCACCATGGATCCACTATGAAAACATAGTCTGCTGCAGTCAGGTTAAGCCCAAGGCCACCTGCCTTCAGGCTGATGAGAAAGAGAGGAGCTTCTTCATTCATCTGGAACCTGCTCACTCTGGCCTCCCGATCCTTTTGCGGTACCTTGCCATCCAGGTATTCATAGGAGATACCCTTGCTGTCCAGCTCCTCTTTGATGAAACCCAACATCCTGGTGAACTGGGAAAAGATCAGGGCCTTGTGGCCTGTGGCAAGGGTTTCTTCAATGAGGCAGATCAGCCTGTTAAATTTACCAGAGGGTGCATCGGCACCAACCAGTCCAGGATGGTTGGCAGCCTGTCTCAGTCTCAGCAGACCCTCCAGGACCTTGAATCTTGTCCGGTTTGTGCCTACCTGGTTGATGCTCTCTGTGATCTCTTGCCGGTAGTGATCCCTGATGGTTGCGTATACCTGCTCTTGTTCCTCTGTCATCGGGCACAGTATGAGTTTTTCAACCTTTGAGGGGAGCTCGGCTGCAACCTCCTCCTTTGTGCGCCTGAGAACAAATGGTTTTACCAGTGTCTGGAGCATGGAAAGGGCCTGTTGATCCTCGTTGTTTATCGGTTTTACATAGTTGTTGAAGAACTGGTTTCTGGACCCAAGGAGCCCTGGATTGAGAAAGGCCATCTGGCTCCATAACTCCCCTACATGGTTTTCCAGAGGCGTTCCTGTCAAACATAGTCGATGTGCCCCGTCTAAGAGGCGGGCAGCCTTTGCTGCCACTGAATCAGGGTTTTTGATGGCCTGACTCTCATCGAGTATGAGATAGTTGAATCTTATCTCCTTCAATACCTCTATGTCTCTGCGCATTATTCCGTATGAAGTTATAATCAGGTGGTGATCAGAAAACTCCTCAAGGTTTGTCTTTCTGTCTGTCCCTGTGTAGCTCAGTACCTTCAGGTCAGGCGTGAATTTCTTTGCCTCATTGATCCAGTTGAATATCAAGGAGGTAGGCGCCACTACCAGGGAGGGACTATCTTTTCTCTTTCCTGGGCGGGAACATAGCCAGGCCAGTATCTGCACTGTCTTTCCAAGCCCCATATCATCTGCGAGGATGCCGCCAAACTCCATCTGTTCCAGGAATCTGAACCAGCCCAGTGCCTCCATCTGGTATGGCCTGAGTCTGCCCCGGAATCCTTTGGGCGCAGGTATTGGCCTTATACCATCAAAGGATTTCAATCTTTTTACATGGTTTTCGAACCTGTTATCTATCTCTATGTTGCCGGATTCTCCTGTGCCACTATCTTCCTGAAGCAGAGCATCAAGAAGAAGGGCCTGGGAAGAGTGGTATCTGAGACTCTTCTCATGCCCTGAACCTCTATCGGCCATCTTGAGAAGGGCAAGGTGGTTCTCGATCCACCGAGATGGCAGGATCCCTATCTGTTCCGAGTTGAGTTGTATTGTCCTCGAGCCCTTGAGATAGGCCTCCACCATCTCAGGAAGAGATATGGATTCTCCGTGAAACTCAATGGTTCCATCCAGATCGAACCAGTCGATTCCAGATCTGATGGTAAACCTGGATACCTTACCTGGGATGAACGGTTTCCGTTCCCGGGTCTGAAGGATTACTCCTTGCTGGTCGAGCCTGTCCAGTAGCTCGGTTGCATGGCTCAGGGGGATCTGTATCGAATTGATGTTCAGATCAATGCCATGTTTCCGAACCATGTCCAGGAGTTCCTGTTCGGCATTAAAATTACGCTGAATCAGTACCCAAGAGTTGGTGTCAAGTATCTGAGTCTGATCACTGGAACTGGCGATTTCATGAGGGCCATAGATGAAAAAGGGCTCTGCAGTTATATGGTCTCCCTCTATTTCAATAATCAGCTTCAGCTTTGGCAGCTCATTCTCGATCCTTTTCGGGGCTATCTCTTCGGAAATATCTAGAGTTCCCTGGATACCTGTTTTTTCTTCCCATTCCAGGAGTTCTGGCAGGGTGCTCCGTTTAAGATTCAGCCCGTTTTTCTGGTGGATCAACTTCTTCATGGCCTTGATGGCAGAGAGTTTGGGTCCATGAATCTGGAAAAGTTCTGATCCGTAGATGAAAAAGAGCGGAATAGTATCGAAGAAGAGTTCCGGATCGTTAATGGATATGGTGCAGGCCTCTATGGCATGATCCTGGATATGATCCAGAGAATAAAGAATGATTTCCGGAGAGAGTTTTACCCTGTCCTTATCTTCTCCTGTTTCATGGACCTTTAGTTTAAGCCTGGCCAGAGGGTTTGAGGGCAACCGCAACAGAGGAATCTCTATCTTGCTTATCTCGTCAACCACATTGCATCTGCCCGTCTCTGCCAGGATTGGGAGGATGGCTTCAAGATCCTGAGAAGACAAAGGTATGTTTTCCCTGCCAGCAGCGTAGTAGCTGCGGCTGTAGATACTGTTACGGGATGCTGCATCCTCTATCAGGGGAATGATCAGCCGATCCTGCACCATCAATCTTTGGCCTCTGCCTGACCTTGTCTTCAGGGGGCGAACCCGGCCAAATCCACCGTTTTTTTTAATGTATCGCTCCTGGACCGTGATGAAATATCCCATGGAATTGCGCAGGAGGGTGTACCATAGAACAAAGGTCTGGGGCTTCAGCGTACTGTTTTGTTGATTTTGATGCTTGGGGTTTTCTGTCCAGAATTCCGGCGAAAACAGGTCGAAAGGATCTTTGATCTCCGGATCGGATGAGGCAACGGCCCAGTCCATATTGTCTGCCACGAGTATGGTGGCCCAAAGATGTTTGCATGGGATGCCCTGACGGAAGAATGGGCAGGTGCAGGATGTTTTGAGTCTTGACAGCTCTTCCCCTTCCCAATCAATGGTTACCCGGTAAGGCCTGGTGCCCATTACTTCGGCAGTAATATGTTTCTCATCCTTCTTCAGGATCCTGACCCGTTGCTGCTTTGCATAGAGTGCTCCCCGTTTTTTGATGACAGCCATGAACTGTCGCTGGAGCTGCTTGGAAAGCTGTAACTGTTTCCTCTTTTTGCCGGGAGAGCGGGGCATCTAAATCTCCTGATGAATCAAGGATAGAGCAACTCTTTTCCCTGTCTGAAAAGGGTTGTCATCTCCTGTGGTTTGCCACTGATAGTCTTTTTCCCAGGTTGCATGCCCTGTTTGTTGTTGAAGCATTTTGTGTGCAACAAAAAGTCATCAGGGCAGCACAACAGACTATTCTACCTTAAAAGCGGGATAATGTTAATCAGCAAGAAGAGAGTACCTTGTCCGGATTGGTTGACTCCGGCCTCACAATGTACATAAAAGGATAACAAAGCCGGACCTTATCCATCTTTATGTGATGATTTGCCCATGGCCTGCAGCCTCTTTTCCAGCTCATCTGCGGCTGAATCACTCCTTGGAACACGAAAGGAGATGGTTTCAGCAGACGCACTATCCAGAAGGATGAACTCATTATAGAGAAACCTTTTGCGTCTTGAGACCTCTATGTTTTCAGCATAAAGAAGAATTGGTTCTCTGCCTTTTATGATAAATGCTACCCTGCATGACGGTTCTAAGGAGATAAGCCACGCCTTCCTGTTGACACCTATCCTCCCGCACCCCTTTCCTGTAAAGCAGGATACGATCCATGCAAGCCTGTCATTCTCTTTCTCCCGCACTATCTTTTTGATATGTTCCTGCACTTTGGATGGCAGTTCTGCAACTGTCCTTTTCTTATCCAGGTCTTCCGGGAACAGCCTTTTTGCAGTGAAAAAGATGGTGGCCCTCAGGTGCCTGAAGAGTCTTGGAGCAAGATAGATGAATCCAGCCATGAAAAGGATCACACCTGCAAGGGCTGCCAACGGATATGAATAGACCACTCCCAGGCCGCCTGCCACTGCTACATCCTCAGTCACACTGACAACGGCATTGGAAACCGGTTCAGGAGAGGTGTTTACCACAGCCCTTAGACCTGCCTTTGTCACATGGGTTGAAAAGGCCACCCCAGTGCATAGCAGTACGGCTGCTACCTGGATGGCAGGATCTGTTTGGCCAAGCACGGTGATTGCCAGGAATGCTGCTCCAAGAGGTCTCAAGGCAGTGTGTATGGTATCCCAAAGTGAATCGATGCCAGGGATCTTGTCTGCGAAGAACTCCGCAAAATATCCCAGGCCTGAGATAAAGAGGATCATGGGATCTGCCAGGACCTGGAGCTGCTGGAGTTCCGGTGAAAGATGCAGCCAGCCCAGGTTCAGGGCAAGGCTTGTTGCGAATACAGTCAGATACAGGTTTATGCCGGAGAGGGCTGCAAGCCCAAGGGCAGTTGCCAGCAGTTCCAGTGTTTCCATAAAAGATCACCTCTTTTCCTGAGTCTTGCCAGCCTGCTTAGATCATCCTTTTACCAGACATCCGGAGGGCCAGGGCCTTCCAGTCTATCTCGTGCAGGTTCTGTACCTGTCTGTTGAGATAGCCGGAGTTCATGGCGATCTTTCTCTTCGCCCTGTCCCGAAATCCATGAAACGGGAGCATGGTTTCAATTGCCCGGTTCTTTATGGCTTCATCAGGGGTCAACACATCGTTTCGTCTGGTATAGTAAGGATCTTCACCTGGCTCACAGGCCTTGTTGAACACATTGAAGTGGCGGCAAGCCAAGGGCCTCATTGGATGGATGCCACAAACGCCGTTGACAAGGAATGGACACGGATCTCCAGTGGAGAATCTCTTGAGCTGCTCCCTGATCCTGTCCCGCTCAGGGCCTGTGAGTTTTTCAATGCAGAACCAGTAGATTCCAACCAGCTCTAACGGATATACCGGGATGGTTGAATGGATGGCACAACAGGATGAGCATCCCTTGGCACAGGCCAGCCGTTCGCCCCGGGAAGTGCGTTTCCGGATTGCAGTATTGATGCCTTTGTCCGCTATGTGATATGCATCCAACAGCATTGGCAGCCAGTCCAGCCGTTTTTCATCAGCCGGAAAGCTGAGCCTCTTGATGTTTGATGATGTTCTTGACCTCTTTTTCCTTTTTGGCAAGCAGGCTCTCCTTCTGATTTCTTGACCAATCCATCCATTGAATGTTGCCACACTCTTAATGATCACTATCCTTAACCATAGGACAGATCATCTCCTTGTCCACTCCTCCCAGGAGATGATCCTTCTTCCGGCCTGGATGAACGGTCGGATACTGGATGGCTGGACCGGGCTTATCCGGCAGGGGATGCCGAGTTGGTTCAGTATCAGCTCTTCCACCCTCCTTATCCATTGGTGCAGCTCAGGAAGGCAGCCGGAGAAGAGTGCGTCAGTGATCCCAACCATGACCTCCATCTGTCGGAGATGGTTCCAGTCCTTTGTTACCATTAAAAATTCTACAGCGGTTCCAGCGGCCTGTTCCAGGATGTTGTCTATCTGTTCAGGCGATATCCTGACACCGCGGATAAGAACCACCTGATCTGTCTGTCCGGATATGGGGGCAATTCTCCATGTGGTCCTTCCGCAATCACAGGTCTCCTTGGTAAGAGTGGTGATGTCTCCTGTCCTGAAACGGATGAGCGGGTTGGCCCTGGCCCTTAGGGTGGTTATTACCAGCTCCCCTGTTTGACCTTCAGCAAGAGGGGCTCCTGTTTCAGGATCTACGATTTCAGGGAATATCTGGTCTATGGCCATGTGGAGTCCGCAATGGCAGTGACATTCACCAGCCATGGCAGGTCCTGCAGCCTCAAATATACCGTATGCTATCCGGGTAGATGTCCCGAGTTCCTTTTGGAACCTCTCTCTCTCCTGCTGAGATATGGCTTCTCCGAGAAAGATGACCCGCTTGAGATTGATGCTGGCCAGGGGTATCTCCATCTCCCTTATCTTGTTCATTAAAAAGAGGCCGTGGGAAGGGGTTGTGATAAGAACCGTGCTCTTGAAATCAACCATTACCTTAACCCGGGTATCGGGAGAGACAGGATCAGGCGGTATAACCAGAGCCCCTATGAGTTCTGCGCCTTCCCGCATATCCAGTCCATGAAGTGCCATGCCAGGGTCCAGGCAGATCTGAACAATATCTTCCTGCTCAACGCCGCAGGAGGAGAGAAACCTTGCTGTTAACTGCTGACGGTTTTTAAGGTCGGTTCGGGTGTGCCCAAGGGCTATCGGGTTGATCTGGCCTGAACGGAGGGTGTGGATCCTGACAATATCCCTGAGTGGTACTGAAAAGAGTCCATAAGGATAGTTGTCGCTGAGATCCCTTCTAAATGTAAAGGGCAGTTTTGCCATATCCGATGCAGAGTTAATATCCTCAGGGGTTATCCCTGCATCGTCCATGTTTTTCCTGTAGAAGGAGACCCGGTCATAGGCCCTGTTCAGGGTGCTCTGTAACAACTCTGTGTGCCACTGGTTCCAGGCATCAGGGGAGAGATATTCTATATGTTTCAGGTCCATGAAATCCTACCTTTCTGAGAGATTCTCATATTCCTTGCCAAGATATGCCCGTTTTATCTCTGCATCATCAGCCAGGTCTTCCGCAAGTCCCTGGAGGATGATCCTTCCCGTCTCCAGTACATAGGCCCTGTGTGAGATCTCCAGTGCCTTCCTGGCGTTCTGTTCAACCAGGAGAATGGTCATTCCCTGCTGGTTGAGGTCTGTTATGGTTTCCATGATCAGGTTGACCAGCTGAGGGGCCAGCCCCAGAGAGGGTTCATCCAGGAGTAACAGCTTGGGTCTGGCCATAAGTGCCCGGGCGATGGCCAGCATCTGCTGTTCGCCGCCGCTGAGGGTTCCTGCAATTTGCCCTTGTCTTTCCTTGAGTCTTGGAAAGAGTTGATAGATCTTTTCCAGGTCCTGCTCCATCTCCATAGATGAGATCCTTTTCCTGGGATATGCTCCAAGCAGGAGATTCTCCAGCAC
>Ga0256840_1001986_pt1 | contig 18458 bp, 12 predicted proteins | sample 355202metaG_FD_185969 | JGI IMG/M metagenome (GOLD analysis project Ga0256840, IMG submission 185969) | Hydrothermal vent microbial communities from Mid Atlantic Ridge, Atlantic Ocean - 355-202 | ecosystem: Environmental > Aquatic > Marine > Hydrothermal vents | place: Atlantic Ocean: Mid...
TGTTCTCAAAGATTCTGTTAAAAATAAACACATTACACTGAATTCCGACATCGTTGACGCAGAACTGAAAAGCAACGGCAGTATTTCAATTTCAGTATCATCTTATAAAAGACTGATAAAAAGTGTCTTCACGGAAAACGCCGATAAAAAAATCGGAAATACCGATAAAAAAAGTAACTTTCTCGATTTTAAAATAAACGTAAAAAATCCGGATATAATAACAAGCCTATTCCTACCGGACATTAAAATGTCAAAACAGACATCAATTTTAGGATACTATCAACCGTTTTCCGAGAAATTTAATATATCATTAAACTCTGAGCAATTGGAATATAAAGGAGTTGTTATTAAAGATTTCTATGTAATAGCGTATACAAGAGAGGGTAAAATGTTTGCCGGAGTCGGGGGCTCTTCCGTAAAGCCGAATAAAATGTTTTATGCAGAGAATATCAATTTAGAAGGCGACTTTAATAAAAACAGTATTAATTTTAACTTGATTTGGAATAATTTTAGAGACAGCACTAATTATTCCGCAGATATTTCCGGAAAAATAGACATCGGAAAAAACATATTCGGAAAACCTGTATACAACTGTTTTTTTGACAGCTCACAACTTGTTGTAAACGACGTTTTATGGACATTTAATAATTCCGAAATTAAAATAGACTCTTCGCATATAAGCATTCGAAATTTTAGAATAAGACATAAAGAAGAAGAAATATATCTTGACGGTAATGTTTCTGAATATCAAGGCGATATGCTTTTTGTAAGATTTAAAAAACTGAATATTGATAACTTCAAGCCCCTGATAACCGAAGACATATCCTTGAGCGGGAAATTAAGCGGCTTCGCCACACTTGCCGACTTATATTCAAAGCCCTTAATCTTTACCAAAGATTCAATCGTTAATTTAAATATAAATAACATAAAATTCGGCAATTTTTATATGAAAAGCTTTTGGGATGATTCCAAAAACAGTATTCGCTTCAATGCATATAATTTAAAAGGAAAGAGGCGGTTTATGAACGATACGATTTACGGAGAATACAACCCGGAAACAAAAATATTAAACGCAACGGTTGATGTCAGAAGTATGCTTCTTAAAACTCTGAAAGATTATTATAAAGACCTTGTTGAATTTAACAACTCCGCCTATTTTACCGGAATCGTAAACATAAACGGGAACATTGAAAACCCTGACATAACCGGAAACTTCAAAATTAAACGAACAACGGCATATATTAAATACCTTAACACGTTTAATATTTTCAACGAACTGAATTTTAGCTTTGATAAGAAAAATATTCAAATTGAAAAAACAAAGGTAAAATCTGCCGACGGTAACGGAGAAATATATCTTTCGGGTAGTATTCGACATAATAATTTTTCTGATTTTGCCCTGAATATTGATATGTCGGCAAATAACTATAAAATCTTGGATATAATACCGACAGACTCTTCGTATTATTACGGAACGGCTTTTGCAAGCGGCAGTATAAATATTTCAGGACCATTAAATGATATTTTTTTAGACGCTAATCTTTCTACGGATAAAAATACGGAAATTTTTATTCCCGTAACCTCCGACAAAACATATAACGAGGAAAACAGTTTTTTGTCTTTTATTACAGATACCTCACTATATGTCGGAAACAGCCAAGTAAATACTCCCGTTTCAGACATAAGCGGATTCAGTATGAATATGAAATTAGATATAACACCGGAAGCCGAAATACAAATTTTACCGGATGAAAGCTCCGGAGAAATATACACGAGAGGAAACGGAGGACTTAATCTGACACTTGAAAAAAACGGAGACTTTAATATTTTCGGAACTTATGTCATTTCAAAAGGAAGTTACGAATTTAATATCGAAAATATTATCAGAAAAGACTTTGTTATTCAAGACGGAAGCACAATTGAATGGTTCGGACAGCCGGAAAACGCAACGGTAAACATAAATGCTGTTTATATATTAAATAATGTTGCCCTCGAAGATTTAATACAAGACCCGTCTGAAACAAGACGAACTAAAGTTGAATGTGTAATCAACATATCCGGAAAACTTCTCAACCCTGAATTTAAGTTAGACATAATACTTCCGGAAACTCTTAACGAGTATACCGTTAAATTAAATAATCTTGCAGAGAATGAGATGAATGAACAATTTTTATCTTTGTTGCTTCTCGGCAATTTTCAGGCACTTCCCGGAATAAGACAAGACAATATCGGAGGAGATCAGGTAACCGGAGAAATTTTGGCAAAACAACTTAACTCTTTGTTGCGGAAAATAAAATACGTTGATGTAAATGTTGATTACGAATCAGGCAATACCCGCTATTCCGACGAATATAAAATAGGTGTGTCAAAATCATTTTTGGGAGACAGAATTGAAGTAAAAGGAAACCTGGGAATAGGCGGCAGAGAAACAGAAAATACGGATGCCAATAATTATATAGGAGAATTTGAGCTGGAAGCAAAATTAAATAAAAAAGGAACCGTAAGAGCAAAAGTATACAACAAAGCAAACGACAGAATAGAAAATGACGGAGATTATATTCAGGGAGTCGGATTTATTTGGCAAAGAGATTTTGATAAGCTGTTTCGCTTTAAAAAGAAAACAGTAAAAGATTCGGCAAAACCTCCGCTCGAACAAAATGACACTACAAAAAACAAATAAAAAGTATATTATATAATTGCATCCGGACGGAGGAAAACCGGTTTTTTATCTTAAAAATATATCTTTGCATAAAATTTCAAAACATTAATTAAATGAAAAACATAAGCATCCCCGAACTTATTAAAATATTGAAAGAATACGACATAAAACGTTTTTGCTTTGTTTATAACCGGCAAACTGAAAAAGTTGAACCGTCACATAAAGAACTGCAGTTTCTTGCCGATTTTATAAATTCCGACAAGTGTGATTTTGAGGAACACGAAGCCATGTTTTTTCAATTAACCGATAAATACGATGTGCTTCAAGGTGCATTCGTTCACAGAACAAAAAGAGGGCAGGCAGCCGGCGGTGTTCGCTTTTGGCAATATGAAAATGTAGAAGAGTTTTTGCGGGACGGTATGCGGTTGGCAAAAGGGATGACCCATAAAAATGCCCTTGCCGGACTTTGGTGGGGCGGCGGAAAAGGCGTTATGATTCATAATACCGATTTCAACAAGCAAGACAAAGGTTACCGTGAATATGTTTATACCGAATACGGAAAATTTTTAACCCGTTTAAAAGGTTGTTACGTTACGGCGGAAGATGTCGGCACAAGTGTTGAAGATATGGCAAATATTTATAAATCAACACGCTTCACAACCTGTATTCCGGAAAGCTTGGGCGGCAGCGGAAATCCGTCCGAACCCACGTCAAGAGGTGTTCTTGCCGGAATGGAGGCTGCTTTGGCTTTTAGAGGTGAAACTTTGGAAGGTAAAACAGTTGCCGTTCAGGGAATGGGACATGTTGCCGAACCGTTGATAGGACATCTTTTCAATAAAAATGTAAAAAAAGTTATTGCTGCTGATATAAATCCGGATATTGTAAATTCCGTAAAGGAAAAATTTACTGATAAAAACCTTGAAGCAAGGCTTGTTGAAAAAGGCGATAACTCAATTCTTTCTGAAGATTGCGATATTATTGCCCCTTGTGCCGTCGGTGCAACGCTTAACGATAAAACAATTCCGAGCATAAAAGCCGGAATAATTTGCGGTGCGGCGAACAATCAACTCGAAAATCCCGAAAAGCACGATAAAATGATTTTTGACAGAGGCATTATTTATGTTCCTGATTTTCTGACAAACAGAATGGGAATAGTAAACTGTGCCAATGAGCAGTACGGATATGTCGATAATGACGAGTTTATTGAAAGACATCTGCAAAAAGATTGGAAACACGGTGTTTATCAAACTACATTATCTGTTTTGCAAGAATCACAAAAAACCGAAAAACCGACATCAAAAGTTGCCGTAAAGCAGGCAGCGGAAATGTCAATGCGGGAACACCCGATTTTCGGACACAGAAGTTTAAAAATTATTCAGTCATTGGTAAAAAACAAATGGTATGAAAATTAACACTTCAAGCAAAAGAGAAAGGCTTATTTTAGAGGAGAAAATAAATGCGGTTACACACTTTGCCGGTATTTTATTAAGCATTGCGGCTACTGTTTTAATGATTGTTAAGGCGTCTTATCACGGCTCTGCAATATCAATTGTAAGTGCTGCGGTATTCGGGGCATCCCTTATTATGCTTTATACGGCTTCAACACTTTATCATTCTGCAACTAATATTCGCCGCAAATATAAACTAAATAAATTTGACCACTCGGCTATTTATATTCTTATTGCCGGAACGTACACCCCGTTTTCAATTGTTTTGCTGCAAGGCGGTTGGGGCTGGAGTATTTTCGGTGTTCAGTGGGGACTGGCAATTATAGGGTCGCTTTATAAGATATTTTGGTATAAGCCTAAATACAGAGCAATATCGGCATTTGCATATATCGCGATGGGCTTGGTTATTGTTGTTGCAGCAAAACCGCTTGCAGAAACTATTTCGGAAGAATGTTTTATTTGGTTGGCAATAGGCGGACTTTCATATATTGTCGGCGTGTTTTTTTATCTGAATAAAAAAATTCCTTTCGGACACGGAATATTTCATTTATTTATAATCGGAGGCAGTTTTGCGCATTTTTGGGCAATTTACAACTATGTTCTTCCGAATTTAACTTTATAAAACTATGGACAAAGCTGAACATTTCAGACAAACAGTCAGAAATAAACTTAAATTTAAACTTTTTATGCTTAAAGAACTGCCGTCAGCATTTTTTTCGGGAATTGACGTTACGGAAATAACGGAAGAAAAAGCAGTTGTACGGATACCGTTCAAATTTCTTACTAAAAACCCTTTTAAATCAATGTATTTTGCTTCACAGGCAATGGCAGCGGAATTGGCAACCGGTATTTTGGCATTATCGCAAATTTCCGGTCGAAATCCAAAAGTTTCTATGCTTGTTTTTGATATGAATGCACATTTCTCTAAAAAAGCCCGAACAGCGGTTAATTTCACTTGTAAAAACGGAAAAGAAATAAAAGCTGCCGTTGAGAAAACTGTGAAAACCGGAGAAGGTGTTACGGTAGAAGCAAAATCTGTCGGTATTGATAAGGAAGGAGATGTTGTTTCAGAGTTTACTTTTATTTGGACTTTTAAAGCTAAAAATAAAAAAGCATCTTGAACGTTAAATGCTTAATACACAAGTCATCATATCACTATTAATAGACATGCTGCTATATTAAAACAGTGATACGATGACTGTCTGTTTTTTAGTTACAGGCTTGTGGAATTTTTACGTTAAAAAATAGTAATTGTTCCGTCTTTATGACCCTTTTGTGAGACAGTAATTTCTCCGCAGGTTCCGGAACTGAAATCAAGTATTACAGGTTTTTCTCCGTCTATTTCTATTGTCATAGTCCCTTCTGTGGGGTAAGGGCAGCCGTCGCTTGACAAAAAGTCAATTTTCATATTTTCCGTTTTTGTAGTAAAGTGCTCACCGCTTCTGTTAACTCCGTCAGAACTGCCGATTACTTCAAGCTCAAATGTATTTGCAGCACTGAAAACATACTGAAGGCTTGCATTGTTGTATATTGCGTATGTATTGTCCGGATAGTCAAGTCTTAAATTTCTGGCTGCAATTTCAAAATAAAAACCTAAAGCTCCCGTTTTGTAAGTAGCCGTGATTGTTCCGGAAATACCGTATCCTTCAGTACTGTAATTTATAAACTCAATGGTGATAGATCCGGCACCTTCAGTGTCAAATGCACCGGCTGCGGCAGTAACTCTGATTGTTCCGTTTCTTGTTATGCCGTAATCGTCCGTGCAGTTGTCAAATGTTAACTCGAAGCCGTTATCGAGAGGAGTGTAGATAAAAGAGCAGGCTGCAAATCTTGATTTTAAGGCTTTGCCTCCGTTGTTTCCGTCTGTGGTAAGGGCAAATGCATCTGCCATAATGTAACTTCCTCTTGCAGCGTCTTCTGCCGACTGTGTGTCAGCATCTTCTTTTTTGCAGGCACCTAAAATCAGGAAGAGCCCTAACAAAAAAATTGATGATGTTTTTAGTAATTTTTTCATAATATTCAGATTAAAGTTAATAATTAATAAGTGATTTATTTATTTTGATAAAAATACATCAAACATTCTTCCGAGAATATCTGATTTTTGAATAATAACATATGCAAGAGCCGAAAAAAAAATAATCAGCAGGAAAAACCTGATATTTGCTGCTTTTTTTGCTTTTTTGTAATATCCCTGCTGTAATTATTGCGGAATTTTCCTTTAAAATCAGGTTTATATGTTCCTTGCTCTATAGCTTCTTTTTTGCTTTTTGCTTTTTTTATTTTTTCTTCCAGAGCCTCTTTACGTTTATCGTAATAAACAGGCTTATATGAAAATTTTTTGTATTTCGGGAGTTTTATTATTTGTCTGATGTTCATATCCTGATTTAATAATGCTGAATTTGATTTTTTATTCCATTAAGCCTATATCGTATCTGTTTCCGCAAATTAAAAAATTCAGACCGAAACTGAAATTAACGGTTTTTGTATTTCTTAACATTTCATCCGAAAAATTGCTTTCATTAACTGCCCAAAGCGGAACGGCAATATTGTCTGTTATCAGGTACATTTGAAAAGGTCCTATTTTATATGAAAGTCCCATTCCCACATTGTTAGCGGAATAATTCATAATTGAATAGGACAGGGTATAAGACCAGGCTTTAAAAAAATTTGTATTCGCAGAGAAAGTGTATGCAGAAATCAAATTTTTATTAAAAAACGAACCTCTGTACAGAAAGCCGGCATCAAGCCAATCCGTTATTTTTAAGTTAGCTCCGAGATATATCTTTGTGTTTAAACTTGAGGAATATGCTGCTTCCTCAATATCGGGATTGAAAACATTCTGTAATGTGTCAACAATATCACTTAAGATTCTTTCTCCCATAGGGTCATTTGTTGTCGTGTCATTCAGGTAACTCGCGATATCAACCCCGTCAAATACAAATGTTGCCTGTTGTGTCATTATTTTAGGGCTTGTTTTCCATTTTATAAACCCGAAATCAATTAATGAGCCTGACAGAAGCAGCCTGTTATCTATGTTATATTCTATACCGATATCAATACCCAAGCCCGAATTACCCGGAGATTTAAGAGCCGAGACAAGTTCTGTTTGGCTATTTAGCATAGTTGTATCTATATCAACTCCCGTAATTTGGTCTGCGGAGTCTGTAAAGTTCCAAGGAATTACAGATGCTGCTTTTATGTCAAAATCTGAATTAAATGTCCATTCATACATTCCGTCTGCAGCGGTATTTGTATACCAGTCAACGTTCATTTTATCAGCTTTAACATTGAAATAGCCGGAGAGGTACTTTATTTTACCGCCTACATAAAACGTATTATTAAAATTCTTTGAAACCCCGGCATAAATTTCTCTGTGAAGATTTAAACTTTGCTTAAAATCGAAAGACAGAGGTGTTCCGTTTTCTCTGTAATTTCCTCTTCTTATTTCAATTAAGGCTTTAGGATATTGAAAGTATTCCGTAAATTTATAATTTACACCGAAACTTACGTGCATATCATTTTTTAGCGATATGCCGATATTCAGAATTGAAAAATCTGTCTCTAAGTTAATGTTATTTCCGTCCTCTAATGCACGCTCAATACCGTTTAAATCAATCATATAAGAACCGGGCATATAGGGTCTGGGAATTACGGCATCATTTATTGTAAAGCCCGAATGGCTGAGGTTAAAGTCAAAGTTGGGCAAAACGGGAATGTCTATAAAAACTTTACAGTTTGTCTGTTTTGCAGGGTTCATATATGTTGCCTGCGGTAAATGTTGCATCCAGTATGACGTGAGCCTCTGCGAATAAGCAGAAGAATAAATAAAGCCTGTTAATACGGTAACTGCAAATATGTATTTTAAATATTTCATACAGTATTCTTGTAAAAAGTTAATTGTTATTGATTTGTTGCTGTTTCAAAATCTGCCTTAACGGCTATTTGAACTCCCATGGTATAGCTTCCGAGTATTTTAACAAACTGTCCCGCTGCAGAATTATATGTGTTAAGTTTGCCGATTATTATCATTTTGGAAGCGTGCCTTTGAATAAGATTTTGTATACGAACCTGATCCATATTAATCAGAATATCACTTTCGTGCGTTATCGTTACAATACCTTGAGCATCTGTTTCGGCAGATTGTAAGTGCCAGCCCTCGTTTGTTATGTTAATGTGATTAGTATCGGTGAAAACAGAGTCTATAATGTTTCCCGCCTGTCCGGTTGCTGTTGTATCAACAAAATAAATTTGTGAAACTCCGTCAACGGGAAAACCGTTATTAAATTTTATCTTTAAGGTTGCTGATGTTATTCTTTCATCATTAAAAATTGTAAAGTCTAGAGTGTCAGACATAACGATTGTGTCAAGGCGAGCCTCTAACGGAAGGTCTATTTCTACATCAACTTTCATTTGTTCATTTCCCGTAACACCAAAAGGTAAATTTTGAACCGTATGGCTTCCTGAAGACAAATAGAATGATATGAACTTCGGAATAGGAGCAAATGCATCGTCAAGAATCGGAACCTCTGTTGTGTCGATAACAATATCCGTATGAACGGAAGTTCCCGCAACAGTCGGAGCATCAATTGTAAATTCATTGTAACTTATATGGCTTAATGCCGTTCCGTCTGTTTTGTGAAAAGTTAAAGTGTCCATTTTGAAAAAGGTTACAATCGGGATATAATTGTCTATATGAAATGTTATTGACGGATTTTTAAAGTACAGTTTTCCTGTTAAAATTTTATCGTAAACCTTCATTTTAGACGTATCTGTTTTGATTGCAAATGTATCGGCTGGAACAGGAAAGCCTGCAGGTGCAGGATAAATAAGTGCCGGATAAATTTCTTTCATTGTAGGAGTAAACATATCCTTGTAATACATTTTTAAATGGACTAAGTCGTTTTCGTCTACTTCTGCCCATAATGATGAATCGTTTGCAGGAATAAAGTCTAATAAAGTAAGTTCGGATTTAATAAGGGGAGCGGCAAAGCTTCCTTCAAAATACAGGGAGTCGGTGGTAATGTTGTCTATCTCTTCTAAGGAGAAATCTTTTCTGCAGGAGTTTATACTTATAACCAGCACAAACAACAGGGCTGCCGAGATAATTTGCTTTATCTGATTTTTCATTGTATTAAGGTTTTGTTAAAAAAGGTTAATCGCAAAGTTACAAAAAATTATTTAATATGATATTTATATAAATAATTATCTTTATTTCCCGTTATTAAAGAAAATTCCGGATTTTTATCAAAAATTGTTATACTGAACATTCCTGTTCCGGAAAGCGGAAATCCTTTGCATAATTTACCTTTGTTGTTAATTAAATATATGTTTTCCGCAGAGCTTGTTCCTAAACGTATATCATTGTCCCCGAACTTATAAACAGATACCGGGCTTGTTAAACTTTCATTATAAGAGTATGAAAATAAACGCTTATTACTAATTCCGTCAAAGACATCAGTTTGGTTCTTATCCGTAAAAATAAATTCAGGAACATTATCTCCTGTTATATCTTTATAAACGAAATAATGCTCTCTTGTGTATGTTTTAAGGTCATTTTTTTTGATTTTTCCGTTTTCATATATGAAATATACGGTGCCGGACGGGCTGCTTACGGCAAAATGAGCTTTATCATTAATATTATCTTCGGAAAACCAAATATTTGTTTTTTCGGATATCGGAATTGAAACTTCCGGAGCAACTCTTGTTTCCCCTCTCCTGTTAAGCAGGTATAAGTTGTTTTGGTCTCGAAATACAATGTAATCTTTATCTTCGTTTTTAAAGTGTTGTATTTCTCTTGTTACCTTGCTTTGCGTTTTTTCAAACTTCCAGCCTGTTATTTCTTCTCCGTTTTTATCAAAAAGATAAACCGATTTGTTTGCACAAGCAATAAAAATACGGTAGTTGCGTGTTTGTTCATAATCAAATAATGCCAGTCCGTTTGTTGCCTCCGACTTTAACTTAATCGGGTAACCGTCAAGCCAATTTCCTTTTCTGTCTATACAGTATATTTTATTCTTTGTATTGAAAAGAAGCTGAAGCTTGTTGTTTTCGTAATAGTCAATTTGATATATACCACTTATTATTTTCCCGTCTAATTGCCTTGTCCACAAAATTTTACCGTTTTTATCAACCAGATATATTTTATTGGCTTTGTCTTGGATAACGATTTCGTTTTCTTCGGTATTATGATTTTTGACAATAAAAGGTTTTGTTGCAACAACGGTGTCAAGTCTTACTTCCCAAACTGTTTCGGAAATTTCTCGGGTTAATGAATTCAATCCTATATCTACGGTTGTATAAATCGGGTAGGAATCAAAAATGTATTGAATTGCAGGGCCTTGCAGTTTTTTAAAAGAAGACAAGCTTTTTTCAAATTTACCGGAAACCTTATTTGTTAAAAAAGACTGTATTTTTTCGGATGATCTGTAAATGTCTGTATAAAAAAATAAATTTGACTCATCCGGTAAGGCTTTAATAAATTCGTAATCCGGAGATTTTCTTTTAAATGTTTTATCTTTTTCATAAGCATATATTATTTCCCGCATATCGGAAACAGATTTTCCGAAAACTATAAAGTCGCCGATAATGGTGTAATATTCGGCATTAACACCGTGAAAAAAAGAACCGAAAAATATTTCGGGAATATTATTTGCCGGAAGTTTTGAAATCGTATATTCTTCGTTTTCTGCGGAATATTTGTAGGTAACAGCAGACTTATCAATATTGTTTTTTTCGCAAAATCGGGATATTATATTTTTAAAAAACTTTGTTGTCTTATTCTTATCAATATAATTAATAAAAACATAGCAGCGGGGATTTTTTCCGTTTTTGTTAATATCTTCTTGCACTAGTGCGATTTCATTGCCCGTTACGGCGTAAAGGTCGGTTTCGTCAGGTTTTATTTTATATGTATTATAAAATTCAGCAAGTTTTACCTGAAAGTTATTAAGTGATTTTATGCGAGCAAGAAAATCCTCATATTTATATTTAAAATCGCTGCCGCTGTTAATGTTTAAAATTAAGAAAGAAGATGTTTTTTCGGGAAGCAGGTTCAGAACTTTATTTTTTCGCGGTTTGGAGCTTTTAAAAACAGAAAGAAACTGCATTTCGGGCTTAAGAATAGTATGTCCCGTAAGTTTAAGATGTTTTCTTTTTAAAGATATGTTAAATGCAGACCAGTATGCCGCATTTTTAAGAACCTGTAAATGTCTTTTAAAATTTCCGTTAAAAGTTTTTCCCGTATTTGAGAAGAATATTTCATAATTTATAAAGAATTGAGCGTCGTCTTGTGCCTCAATGTTTTGATAAAGTTCTTTAAATGCAGCATCTGTTTCCAGCCCGGCACCGCTGTTTATTTTTTTTATTGATTTTTGAATCAGAATTTCGGAACGACTGAGAAGAAAATAGTCTTTATAAAAAGTGTAGTATATATTTTCTTTAGAGCTTGCCGGTTTTGTCTGTATAATTTTTGCTCCTCCGTAGGTAAAATTTGAAAACTTCGACTCTGAATCTGCTTTCAGAAAAATTTCTTTTATGATATTTTGTGTTTCTTTATTGTTTTGAGCACCTGTTATCAGCAGAAACTTATTTCTGTTTTGAGCCAAAGGGTGAGCTGAAAAAATAACGCTTTTATGGTTTAAAAACTTCTTAAGTTGCCTGTTTTTATGTAATAATGAATCAATAAACAGGATGTTGTTAAATATTTCGGAAGTTAGGATATTGCCCTGAAAAATACTTTTTAAGTCTTCGTTTTTTGAAACTTTGTTTAAAAAATAAATAAGGTCGTCTGTTTCTATAAAATACGAAACTTTTGTCGGTAAGGCATTTATAACCGGCGGAAGTTTTCGGCTTTTTTTTTCAAGTTTTATTGAAACCGCAACAACAGCAGCAATGGCTAAAACGGAAATTATGATAAGAAACTTATTGTTGAACATAATTTTCTTGATTTTTATTGCCGTAAATATACTTTATTTCATCTAATAAATCTGAAATCTCATCAACATTTGTCGAGGTCAGTAATTTTAGCCGAAGCTCTTTAAAATTTCTCAAACCTTTAAAATAATGAGCAAAATGACGCCGCATTTCAAAAATTCCTCTTTTACCTTCTTTGTATTTGAGAGACAGAGTAAAATGTGTTTTTGCAATGTTAACCTTTTCGGTTATGTCGGGCTCGGGTAAAATTTCTCCGGTTTTAAGATAATGTTTTATTTCTTTAAAAACCCAAGGTTTGCCGATACTCGCTCTTCCTGTCATAATTGCGTCAACCCGATATTTATCGAAAGCATTTTTTGCTGAAACACCGTCTTTTATATCGCCGTTCCCGATTATCGGGATGTGTATATCGGAGTTTTCTTTAATTTTTCCGATTAAAGTCCAGTCGGACATTCCTTTGTAAAGCTGACTTCGGGTTCTTCCGTGAATTGTAAGTGCCTTAATTCCTGTGTCTTGCAGGGGTTTTGCAATTTTGTCGATTACTATACTGTCGGTATCCCAGCCAAGACGGGTTTTTACGGTTACCGGAAGTTTTACGGCATCAACAATTGCTTTGGTCATTTTTATCATTTTCGGAATATCTCTCAACATTCCGGCTCCGGCACCTCTGTTTGCAATTTTTTTAACCGGGCAGCCGTAGTTTATGTCAATAAGGTCGGGTCGGGCTGCTTCGGCGATTTTTGCCGCTTCAACCATTGCATCAATGCTGTGTCCGTATATTTGTATTCCCGTCGGACGTTCGTCGTCGTCAATTTGCAGTTTTTTTAAACTTTTATCAATATTTCTGATTAATGCCTCCGATGCAACAAATTCGGTGTAAAGCAAATCGGCACCGAACATTTTGCAGAGTTTCCGGAAACTTCTGTCCGTAATGTCTTCCATCGGTGCCAAAAGCAAGGGATATTCGGGTATGTCAATCGTGCCGATTTTCATTTTTACCGTTGCCGAAGATAATCTTTAAACTAATTTTTTGAATAAATTTTTAAAATTAACCTCTTTATCTATAATTGCCGGCAGGTTTTCAATTTTTATCCGGTCTTGGCTCATCGAATCTCTGTGTCGTAAAGTTACCGTGTTATCTTCAAGTGTTTGGTGGTCAACGGTTATGCAAAACGGTGTTCCTATTGCATCTTGTCTTCTGTATCGTTTGCCGATAGAATCTTTTTCTTCGTATTGGCAGTTAAAATCGTATTTCAGCAAGTTCAAAACCTCGCGTGCTTTTTCCGGCAATCCGTCTTTTTTTACCAAAGGTAATATGGCGGCTTTTACCGGTGCCAATGCCGGCGGAATGTGTAATACGGTTCTTGTTTCGCTTTTTCCGTCTTCTTTTTTTATTGTTTCTTCATCGAAAGCGTTCGACAGCACGGCAAGAAACATCCGGTCAACTCCGATGGAAGTTTCAATAACATAAGGAACGTAAGATTCGTTGGTTTCGGGGTCGAAGTATTGTAATTTTTTGCCGGAAAATTTTTGATGTTGCGACAAATCGAAATCGGTACGGGAATGAATGCCTTCCAACTCTTTAAATCCGAACGGGAAATTAAATTCAATATCCGTAGCGGCTTTGGCGTAGTGTGCCAAATTTTCGTGGTCGTGAAAACGGTAATTTTCATCGCCGAGACCTAAAATTTTATGCCACTGCATTCGTAAATTTTTCCAATAGTCGAACCATTTATCCTCTTCGCCGGGGCGGATAAAAAATTGCATTTCCATTTGCTCAAATTCGCGCATACGGAAAATAAATTGCCGGGCAACAATCTCGTTTCGAAATGCTTTTCCGATTTGTGCGATACCGAAAGGCAGTTTCATTCGCCCGGTTTTTTGCACGTTCAGATAATTTACGAAAATACCTTGTGCGGTTTCCGGGCGAAGGTAAATTTTGTCGGCATCTTCGCTCAGCGAACCGAGTTTTGTGTCGAACATCAGGTTAAATTGCCGAACATCCGTCCAGTTTTTACTTCCGGAAACGGGGCAAGTTATCCCTTCGTCAATAATTATTTGTTTTATTTCCGCCAGATTACCTTCTTCGGTTGCTTTTTTAAAACGACTTAAAATTTCATCAATCTTTTTTTGTCTGTCAATAATTCTTTGATTTGTTTCTCTGAATTGTTTTTCGTTAAAACTGTCGCCGAAGCGTTTCTTTGCTTTTTCGACATCCTTATTTATTTTACCGTGTATTTTTTCGATATGGTCTTCTATTAAAACATCGGCACGGTATCTTTTTTTGGAATCTTTATTGTCAATCAGCGGGTCGTTAAATGCTCCTACGTGTCCGGAAGCTTTCCAGACCGTAGGGTGCATAAAAATTGCCGAGTCTATTCCTACGATATTTTCGTGCAATTTCACCATAGAATCTTTCCAGTAGCGTTTGATGTTTTCTTTCAGTTCGGAACCGTTTTGACCGTAGTCGTAAACGGCACTTAATCCGTCATAAATTTCGCTTGACTGAAAAACAAAGCCGTATTCTTTTGCGTGAGCAATAACCTTTTTAAATCTGTCTGTATCTGCCATTTTATTAATTTTGCTGCAAATTTAATATAATATCAATTATCTCAATAAATAAAAAAGCTGTTCCGATAAAAAAGAACAGCCGCAAGAAGTATTATGCTTTACGGTTTTATTTTAAGAGTTCTAATATTTTGCTATCAAACGGTTTTGTCTTTGAATAAAAAACGTTTAATAAATTTCCGTTTTCATCAATAATATATTTTTGAAAATTCCACTTGACTTTTGAATTAAACTTTCCGTTTTTTTCTTTTTGGGTAAGCCATTTGTAAACAGGATGTATTTTTTTTCCTTTAACGTGAATTTTTGACATTACAGGAAATGTTACACCGTAGTTTAAAGTGCAAAATTGCTTAATTTCAGAGTTTGTTCCCGGTTCTTGCTTTAAAAAATCATTTGAAGGAAAACCTAATATTATGAAGTTACTGTCTTTGTATGTTTTGTAAAGTTTTTGTAAATCTTCATATTGCGGCGTAAAGCCACACTTAGAAGCGGTATTAACAATCATTACTTTTTTTCCCTTTAATTTTGAAAAATTAAACGTCTCTCCGTCAATTGTTTCTGCTTTTAAGTCGTAAAAACTTTGTGAATTTGAGATAAATGCCGTGAATAAAAGTGTTGTAATAAGTAACATTCTCATTTTGAGTGTTTTTTATGTAAAAATTTAGAAAACGGAAAATTAAAGAAATTGTTTTGTATTTATCCGTAAATATTTTTTTTAGGAACGGTTGCCAAAAAATTTTTCAGATAGAAGGGCTCGAAATAAGCAACGTCTTCAAAACTTCCGTTATTGAAAGCTTGTTCGGAAAAGGGTATCATAAAATCAGAAGAAGGGTGTAAATCATTAATAAACTCTGCATTTTTATGTGTTATCACATTTTTGCATTTTTCAGCTCCGTCTCCGAAAAAATATATTTTATTTTTTTCAAGTTCACATTTGAAAGATTCTTCATCTATGATTTTTGCCGTTATGTTATTAACGGGCTTTATTTTGTCGTCAAACAGTTGCGAATAAACTTCCATTCTTCGGGCATCAATCATCGGGGCAAACAAGACTTTCTCAGATGTATCAAGAAACTGTTTTGCCCCGAAAGCCATATTTTGCAATGTGCTGACGGAAATGAGCGGAATACCTGCTCCGTAGGCAATGCCCTTTGCTGCCGATACGCCGATACGCAAGCCGGTATAAGAACCGGGACCCTTGCTTACCGCAACCGCGTTAATTTCTTTTACTTTAATTTCGGATTCTCTAAAAATGTCATCAATAAAAACAGTTAAAATTTTTGAATGGGCATTTTGTTCCCGAGTTTCTTTCCCTATAAGTTTTTTTCCGTTTTCGGCGATACATACAGAGCAAACAGATGTTGAAGTTTCGATATTAAGAATTAAAGGCATTTTTTGATTTTAATTTAATATACGGCAACAAAAATATAAAGAATAAAATCTTTTTAGCAAAGGTTAGCGAAAATATCAGAATAAATTATTAAAAATAGAAATTAAAATCTTAATTTCGCTGTGTTTTTATGATTAAAAAAGTTCTGATAATGAAAAACTACAAACTGATAAACAATATTACCGGATGGTTTGTATTTGCCGTTGCGGCATTTACATATCTTTCAACTATTGAACCCACGGCAAGTTTTTGGGATTGCGGAGAATTTATTACAACAGGGTACAAAATGGAGGTCGGTCATCCGCCCGGAGCACCGTTTTTTATGATTTTAGCACGCTTTTTTAATGTTTTCTCCTTCGGAAACGTTGCAAATGTTGCCGTAACGGTTAATGTTTTGTCTGCTTTGGCAAGTGCTTTTACGATTCTGTTTTTATTTTGGAGCATTACGCACATAGCAAGACGCGTTATTGTTAAAAATGAAACTGTTTCAAAAGGACAGTTAATTGCAATAACAGGGAGCGGACTTATAGGAGCTTTGGTTTACACTTTTTCAGATTCTTTTTGGTTTTCGGCAGTTGAGGGTGAAGTTTATGCAACTTCTTCATTTTTTACGGCAGTTGTTTTTTGGGCAATCCTGAAATGGGAGAATGAAGCCGACAAGAAATATGCTAATCGATGGCTTATTTTAATTGCCTATTTGATGGGACTTTCAATAGGTGTTCATTTACTTAATTTATTGGCAATACCGGCAATTGTTTTTATCTATTATTTTAAAAAATACGAAGTATCTAAAAAAGGAATTATATATGCGGCTTTAGTGTCTGTAGGTTTATTGCTGATTATTATGTACGGTATAGTGCAAGGGCTTTTTGTTATCGGCTCAAAATTTGAACTGTTGTTTACAAACTCTTTCGGGCTGCCGTTTTTTACAGGGCTGCTGTTTTATTTTATTCTGCTTTTTGCAGGAATTATATACGGTATTTATTATACCCTAAAGAAAAACAGAGTACTGTGGAATACAGTTTTTACAATGTTTGCTGTTATCCTTATAGGATACTCAACTTTTGTAATAATTCTTATTCGCTCAAAAGCCGAAACTCCTATGAATCAAAATCATCCGGACGATGTTTTTGCTCTTTTAAGTTATTTAAACAGAGAACAGTACGGAGACAGACCGTTATTTTACGGTCAGTATTTTAATGCACCTTTAGACGAAAATAACCCGTATCCGAAAGTTAAACCTGTTTATTATGACAAAAAAGACAAAAACGGAAAAGACAAATATGTAATAGTAGATTATACAAGAAAAAGAAACTATGTGCCGGAATATAAAACATTCTTTCCGCGTATGTACAGCGATTCAGAAAGTCCGGATCATATTCACGGTTATATGAGCTGGACAGGAACAACTGAAGATGAGTTTTATTTTGCAAAAGTAAACCCGGAAACAGACGAAGTGATAAGAAACCGATACGGAGAAATACAATATGACAAATACAGACCGAAACGTCCGCCGACCTTTGCCGAAAATCTGAAATTCTTTTTCAATTATCAATTGAACTTTATGTATTTCAGATATTTTATGTGGAATTTTGCCGGCAAACAAAATGACATACAAGGTCACGGAAACGTTAAAGACGGAAACTGGATAAGCGGAATAAAATTTATTGATGAATGGAGACTGGGGGATCTGGACAAAATTCCGCAAATTATGAAAGACAACAAAGCACGTAATACATACTTCTTTTTGCCGCTTTTACTGGGAATTTTCGGAATGCTCTTTCTGTATAAACAAGGAGAACTCGGAAAACAATACTTTTGGGTAATAATGCTGTTCTTTTTCTTTACAGGAATAGCCATCGTGTTATATCTTAACCAACCGCCGTTTCAACCGAGAGAAAGAGATTATGCATATGCCGGGTCTTTTTATGTTTTTTCAATGTATGTAGGTTTCGGAGCAGCATTTTTATATAAATTTTTTAAAAAATACACAAAAGAAATAACTGCTGCAATACTTGGTGTTATATTGAGTTTGCCCGCTCCGATAATTATGGCACAGCAAAACTGGGACGATCACGACAGGTCGTATCGTTATACAACCAGAGATTATGCTGAAAATTACTTAAGTTCATGCGACAAAAATGCAATAATTTTCACAAACGGCGACAACGATACCTTCCCTTTGTGGTATGTTCAAGAAGTTGAAGGATTCAGAACCGATGTCAGAGTTATAAACCTAAGTTATTTTAATACAGATTGGTACATAAACCAAATGAGAAGAAGAGCTTATGACTCTTCTCCGGTAAAATTTACATTAAGGCCCGAACAATACGAACAAGGGAAACGTGATGTTATTTATAAAATTGAAAACCCGAATATTTACTTACAAGAACGCTATGAAGCAAATAAAGATATATTTGAAACTGAATATAAAGATAAATTTAAGGAGTATTATGACTAT
>Ga0256840_1001987_pt1 | contig 18454 bp, 17 predicted proteins | sample 355202metaG_FD_185969 | JGI IMG/M metagenome (GOLD analysis project Ga0256840, IMG submission 185969) | Hydrothermal vent microbial communities from Mid Atlantic Ridge, Atlantic Ocean - 355-202 | ecosystem: Environmental > Aquatic > Marine > Hydrothermal vents | place: Atlantic Ocean: Mid...
ATTTTAGTGGAGAAATACTATCTAAAAAAAATTATAATGTCAAGTAAGTTGATTGATTAAGTAGATTATATTGATTTTTCTGTATATTTTAAAATAGTTAAGTGAACGCTTTCATTTTTTTCCTCTTTTTTTACAAAGAAACCTTTGGAATATGCATATGCAACAATGTTTTCCTCAGAAACTCCACAATTAACGATGAATTCAACAAGTGAATCATTAGGTAAATTATCTAAAATATCTTTTGCTAGCATAATGGGTTTAGATACTGGTAAATTTCTATAATCATAAGTTTTCATAAATAACTCCTAGTTTAAATTCAATTAAACAAAACGCAATTTTAAGATATATTTAATAAAAAATCAATAATCCCAAATTATGCAATAGGATTTGCTAAACTAGGCTATAAGCACTACTTTAGCAAATCCTATTGCATAATTTGGGATAATACTAAAGGGTACCTCTAAACATATTTTTAGTTTTTATATTTAATTGGAGTAAAATTTACTCACTAATTAAAGATACTCTTTTGAAACAATGTGGTATAATTCTGAATTTTAAGAAGAACAAGGAGATGTTTATATGTTACTTGAAGATGAAGATGATATTTTTGTGGGAAGTCCTAAAAGTAAATTTTTTGATGTTGTTTTTAATGCTAGTAAAAATGTTGTAGAGGATGAACTTGAGAAGCATATAGATAGATTTGCAGCGTATGAAGTTCTTTTGGAAAAACTTTCCGATGAAATGGGTATGGATTTAGAATCAGAGTTGAATGAAATAATGCTTAAAAATTCTAAAGAGGTTAATGATTCCAAGATAGATTTTTATCTCTCAACAGTTGGTAAAATTGTTGCAAAAAGTGGATAGTTGAAAAGAATTTCACTTTTACTTTTATCTCTCTTTTTGTATTTGCAAGCACAGGAGTGGGCACACTCATACAGGTATAGTTTAAAGAAAGATGAATTAGCAAGAGTAGACATTACTTCGACTAATTCAGGTAAGTCAGTCAAATATGAGCTTTTTTTTAGGTGGACCCTTGTGGTAAAAGATAGAGTAACACTTCTTCTAAACTATAAAGGTCATCCATATCAGTATGTATTATACAAAAAACGCTCCTTAGATACCATAAGGGTGGAGTTGTTAAATGATGGACAAAATAAACTTAAAGATAAAACTTTTTTAATTTTAGTTTTAGATAAGATTGATAAAAAAGAGGGTGAAGTTAGTTTTAATCTGTTTATAAAAGACAAAAATAGTAGAATATTGGTAGATTTTAAAAAGGCGGATAAATAAATTGTTAGAACAAGTTGAAGTGCTAATGAGAAAATACATTGAAGATATAGGTGACTCTAAGAGTTTAAAGTTGTACGATATGGTTCCTAAAGGAAAGAGATTAAGAGCGAAACTTATACTAAAAATCGCTAAAAACTCAGAAGATGCTGTAAAACTTGCTGCTATTGTTGAATTGATTCATGCTGCTAGTTTACTACATGATGATGTCTTGGATGATGCTCAAACTAGAAGAGGAGTAGAGTCCATAAATTATAAATTTGGTAACTTTAGAGCAATTATGTTAGGAGATATTTTATACTCAAAAGGTTTTGAGATGCTAACATATATGTCAAGTGATATTTCTAAAGAAGTTTCAAGTGCAGTAACAAAGCTATCTGTTGGTGAGCTATTAGATGTTGAATTGGCAACAAAATTCAATGATAGCGAAGAGATTTATTTCGATATGATTTATAAAAAAACAGCATCTCTCATAGAGGCTTGTGCAGTTTGTGCTGCACTTCTTTCTAACAGAAGTGTAGATAAATTTAGACTTTATGGAAAAAATTTAGGTTTAGCTTTTCAAATAATTGATGATGTTTTAGATATAATTAGCTCTGAGGAAGTTTTAGGTAAGCCTGCTATGAGTGATCTTAAAGAGGGAAAGACTACTCTTCCATACATCTATATGCATAAAAAGCTTTCACAAGAAGATAAAAAGAGACTTAAATCACTCTTTTTAAAAGATTTAACAAAAGAGCAAAGAGAGTGGATAATTTTAAAAATGAATGAAACAAAAGCAATAGAGCGCTCAATAGACTTAGCAAAAAAACTCGGTAGAGAGGCACTTGAAGTTATAAAAGATGAAAATTTATCTGAGTTAGAGCAGATTATTAATGATATGATAATAAGAGATTTCTAATGCACTATTTAACTATTAGTTTTACACATAAAAATACAGATATTTCCATTAGAGAAAAGTTGTCATTCTCAGATGATGAAAAAAAGTTGAAATTTTTAGAGGTTTTGACTGCTTATGAATATATAAATGAAGTTATTATTCTATCAACTTGCAATAGGGTTGAGATTATAGCTAGCGTAAATAATGTCTCTGCGTCTATAGAGTTTATATTTGAGCAATTAGCACAAATTTCTACTATTTCAAAAGATGAACTTGAAGGAAGAGCAGATATATATGAAGATAATGGTGCCATACACCACCTTTTTTCAGTTGCCTCATCACTAGATAGTCTTGTTATAGGTGAGACTCAAATAGTTGGTCAATTAAAAGATGCTTTTAGATTTTCAACTGATCATGGATTTTGCTCACAAAAGTTAAGTAGAGCCATGCATCACACTTTTAAGTGTGCTGCAAATGTTAGAGCTAGTACGGACATCTCTAAAAATCCAATATCGGTCTCTAGTGTAGCGGTTTCTAAAGCCAAAGAGTTGCTAGGTACACTAAGTGGTTATAGTGCAGTTTTAGTCGGTGCAGGAGAGATGAGTATATTGGCTGCAAAACATCTTATAACTCATGGAGCAAAAGTTGTCTTGGTAAATAGAAGCTTGAAAAAAGCTGAAGAGATAGCTTGTGAATTGGGAGATATGGTTAGTGTTTCACCATTTAGTGAGTTAAAAGAGCTTATAAATAGGTATAATCTTATCTTTAGTGCAACAGGAGCACCACACACGATCATTACAGAAGATATGGTAGAAAGAAGAGAGTTTGATAGATATTTTTTCGATATTGCAGTTCCTAGAGATATTGAAGATTTTAGTATGGATAGAGTTCATATATTTGCAGTTGATGATTTAGAGGAGATAGTTGCCAAAAATTTGGCACTAAGAGAGGAGCAAGCTAGGGTAGCTTACTCAATTGTTGGGAAGTCTACAGTTGAGTTTTTTAAGTGGTTACAAACTCTGAGTATAGATCCTATCATTAAAGAGTTGCGTCAAAAAGCAAAAGAGTGTTCTTGCAAAGAGATAGAGCGTTCTATAAAAAAGGGATATATTCCAAAAGAGTATGAAAAAACTGTTGAAAAGATACTTCATTGTGCTTTTAATGCATTTTTACATACACCCACTAAAAAGTTAAAAGAGTTAGCAGAAAAACCGGAAGCAGATACAATAGTACAATCTATTCAGGAAATTTTTGAGATGGATGATGAGAGTATAAAAAAATTAAATATGTACAGATGTGAATACTTTATGGATGGTGATAAAAATTCAAAAGAGGAAAAATAATGAAATTTAGCAATTTGTTTGCGCCAACAACAAAAGAAGCACCAAAAGATGCTACACTTCCAAGTCATATATTTTTAATTCGAGCAGGATTTATCCAGCAATGTGGTAGCGGACTATACAACTTCTTGCCACTTGGTAAAATGGTGTTAGACAAGATAAGAGATATAGTAAAAGAAGAGATGGATAAATCTGGAGCAAATGAAGTTCAAATGGGCGTTGTAACTCCAGCAGAGCTTTGGAAACAAAGTGGCAGATTTGAAGTTTTTGGAGCAGAGCTTCTAAGATTTAAAGATAGAAAGCAAAATGATTTCGTGCTTGGACCAACTCATGAAGAGGTGGTTGTGGATATGGTAAAAAATAGAGTAAAAAGTTATAAACAACTCCCTTTGCACCTCTACCAAATCACAACAAAATTTAGAGATGAAGCAAGACCTAGATATGGACTTTTAAGAGGTAGAGAGTTTATCATGAAAGATGGATACAGCTTTCATGCTTCAAGTGAGTCTATGGCCAAAGAGTTTGATTTGATGGAGCAGACTTACAGGAAAATATTTACAAGATTAGGACTTAACTTTAGAGCAGTAGAGGCTGATAGTGGAGCTATTGGGGGAAGTGGAAGTAAGGAGTTTATGGTTTTGGCTGATAATGGCGAAGATGACATAGTGGTTTGCTCAAAGTGTGAGTATGCCGCAAACATTGAAGCTGCTAAAAGGACTAAAAAAGAGTCCAAAATAGAGCCACCGGAGGCAACAAAATCAAAATTTCATACACCTTCAACAAATACCATTGAAGCTGTTGCAAACTTTTTTAAAGTAGATGAGTTTTATACAATCAAAGCAGTAATTAAAAAAGCAATTTATGCCAATAGTGAAGAGATTGTTGTCTTTTTTGTTAGAGGCAGTGATAATCTTCAAGAGACGAAAGCTCAAAATGCGTCTAAAGCTTTGGAGTTGGTTGATGCTAGTGAAGAGGAGATAAAAAAGGCTGGATTAACTGCAGGTTTTTGTGGACCAATAGGGCTACCTAAAGAGATTAAATTTTTCATAGACAGTGAGTTAAAGGAGGAGAAAAATCTCATTTGTGGTGCAAATGAGGTTGATTATCATCTAGTTGGTGTAGATATGTTTAACTTTAAAGAGGATAGATACAAAGACCTTGTTGAAGTTAAAGAGGGGGATTTGTGTCCACTATGTAAAAGTAAGCTAGAGATGACTAAAGGCATAGAGGTTGGGCATATATTTCAGCTCGGGCAGAAGTATGCAGAGGCACTAGATGCAACTTTTTTGGATGAAAATGGAAAGTCTCAACCGTTTTGGATGGGTTGTTATGGTATAGGTGTAAGTAGATTGGTTGCAGTTATGATTGAAGCAAGCCATGATCAAAAGGGTTGTATTTGGAACCTTCAAACCTCACCATTTGCTTTAAGTATAATTGTCTCAAATGCAAAAAATGAGGATGAGATGAAGCTTGGAGTAGAGCTTTATGAGTTTTGCAAATCAAAAGGTATAAGCGTTTTGCTTGATGATAGAAAAGAGAGATTTGGATTTAAGATAAAAGATTATGAGTTAATGGGCTTTCCATATGCTCTTATTATAGGTAAGAGTCTAAAAGAGGGCGCTGTTGAGCTTGTTGAGAGAAAAAGTCTTGAAAAAGAGAAAATTTCACTTGAAGAGATTAAAACAAAACTTGAGGGGTTATTTTTGTGATCTATTTTTTAATTTATTTGGCATTGGAGGTTTTTGTAAGTGTAAATATCTCTTCAGCTATTGGAGCATTTGCAACTTTTCTGGAGATTATTTTTAGTGCAATTGTAGGGTTTATTTTACTTGCAAATTTTAGAAATACATTTGCTGATAGTATGATTGCTTTACAAAAGCGTTCAATATCTTTTGAAGAGTTTCAAAGACTCAATACATTTTCACTTTTGGGAGCAATTTTGTTAATAATCCCAGGATTTTTTACTGACATTGTTGGTATTTTGCTGCAGTTTACTTTTTTTGCGACTATTTTTGCTAGGAAGGTTTTACATGTAGAGGATAGTATTGATATTGAAGATCTCTATGAGCACAAAAATAGAAAGGATAATGATGAGATTATTGATGTTGAGATTATTGATCATAAGCCTAATAGGTAGTTTTTTAAATGCAAACGATGTAGATAAAGAAAAAGTTCTTAATTTTTTAAAAAAGAGTGTTGCACCTACTAAAAACTATAAAATTGAAGATATAAGAGTTGTTGGGAGCAAAGATTTAGATTCGTTAAAAGGTTGGAAAGTTTTCTTCGTAAAAATAGACTTGAAAATTTTAGGAAAAGATAAAAAAATTACGATATCAGATAAAATTTTTACAAATGGAAGTGTTGTAGCTAGAGATTTATTAGATATTAAAAGCACTAGAAGTATAAAAAGTCACTATGTGTTAGATTTTGAGCCGAAATATTATAAAGATGAAAATATAATCTATGGAAATAAAACTGCACCAAATAAATTGGTTGTTTTTAGTGATCCTATGTGCCCATTTTGTATGAGCTTTATGCCTGATATTATAAACCTTGTGAAAAAGTATCCTGAAAAATTTGTACTATATTACTATCATTTCCCTCTAAACATTCACCCAAACTCTCCTACACTAATAAAAGCTAGTTTGGCTGCAAAAAAGCTTGGAGTAAAAGATGTTGATTTGAAAGTTTATGAGGAGGCATTTGATTTTGATGAGAAAAAGGATGAGAAAGAGATTTTAATCTCTTTTAATAAGGCTATAGGTACAAATTTAACTTTACAAGATATAAATCATCCTGAAATAATTAAGCATTTGGAAGATGATATGAAAATAGTTAACGAATTAGGGTTGATGGGAACACCAAGATTATTTGTAAATGGTAAATTTGATAAAGACAGAAAAATGTATAAAAAATTAGTTAAAGAAAACCCTTGATATGGTTTAAAAAGGAGATATTTTAGTGAAAGAGTTAGTAATTGCAACTAGAGAGAGTAAGCTAGCACTGTGGCAAGCTTACCATGTAAAAGAGCTTTTAGAAAAAGCTCATCCAGGTTTAAATGTAAAAATAAACCCTATGACTTCAAAAGGAGATCAAATTTTAGACACTCCATTGGCAAAGATTGGAGGAAAAGGACTTTTTACAAAAGAACTTGAAACATCAATGTTAAATGGCGAATCTCATATAGCGGTTCATAGTCTAAAAGATGTCCCTATGGAGTTTCCAGAGGGATTAAAACTAGCAGTTATTACAAAAAGACATGATCCAAGAGATGCACTTCTAAGCCAAAAATATAGTTCAATTGAAGAGCTTCCAAAAGGAGCAGTGGTTGGAACAACTAGTCTTAGAAGAAGGTTGCAAATTTTAAGAGTAAGAGATGATTTGGTTATAAAAAATTTAAGAGGCAATGTAAATACTAGGTTAAGAAAACTAAAAGATGGCGAGTATGATGCAATTATACTCGCGAGTTCTGGTATAAAAAGACTTGGGCTTCAAAATGAAGTTAACTACTTTACACCAATTGATGAAAAGTTGATGATTCCCGCTATGGGTCAAGCAGCTCTTGGAATTGAAATTGTTGATAATGAGGAGGTGGAAGAAATTGTAAAAGTTTTAGAAGATAAAAATGCAGCTATTGAGACCACAATAGAGAGAGATTTTGTAAGAGTTTTAGAGGGTGGTTGTCAAGTACCTATTGGGATCAATGCTAAAGTAAAAGATGACTCCATAGAGATTAGAGCACTTTTAGGTCTACCAAATGGTGAAGAGGTACTTTTTGAAGAGCTTACATGTAAAATTGAGGAGTATAAAGAGATAGGAACAAAACTAGCCAATAAATTCATAGAAAGAGGGGCAAAAGAGCTTTTGAAAAGGGCTGAGCATATAGCTTTGAACGAGGTTTTTTAGTGGAAGAGATATTAGAAAAACTAAAAGCAAATGGACTTTTAAGGATTATAGAGGAAGAGGTAGATATAGATCTAGAGATTCCTCACATTGCCTATGTTGAGATAAAAAAACCTGATTCAAAGGCGATTCTTTTTTTAAATCCAATCTCAAGAAGATTAAATAAAAAATTTGATATACCAGTTCTGATGAATGTTTTTGGCTCCTATGAGGCTACAAAGCTAATCTTTGAAAAAGAGCCTGATAAGATAGCAAAACAAATTGAAGATCTACTGCATATGAAGCCACCATCTGATTTTATGGATAAGCTTAGTATGTTTGGTAAACTTTTTAACTTAAAGAGTGTTTTTCCAAAGAGATTAAACTCACTTGGGGAATGCCAAGAAGTTAGGCAAGGAGAGCCAAATTTATATGAGTTACCAATCTTGAAGACTTGGAGTGAGGATGGTGGACCTTTTGTAACAATGGGGCATGTCTATACAACAAGTCTAGATGGTAATAAGCACAATGTTGGAATGTATAGACTTCAAGTGTATAGTAAAAATAGACTTGGTATGCACTGGCAAATACACAAAGATGGGGCTCACTTTTTTCATGAGTATAAAACTGCTGGTAAAAAGATGCCAGTTAGTGTAGCAATAGGGGGAGATCCACTTTATATTTGGTGTGGACAAGCACCTATGCCAAATGGTATGTTTGAGCTTCTGCTTTATGGTTTGATTAGGGGAGAAAATGCCAAACTTGTAAAGTCTTTAACAAATGATATATACATTCCTTATGATAGTGACATAGTAATAGAGGGCTTTGTAGATCCTGAGCAGATGGAAATAGAGGGACCTTTTGGGGATCATACAGGTTACTACACTCTCAAAGAGGAGTATCCTGTAATGGATGTAACTTGTATAACAACAAAAGAGAACCCAATTTATCAAGCAACAGTAGTTGGAAAACCTCCACTTGAAGATAAATATATGGCTTGGGCTACTGAGAGAATTTTTTTACCACTTTTAAAAACGACTGCACCAGAACTGATTGATTATTATATGCCAGAAAATGGAGTTTTTCATAACCTTATCTTAGCTAAAATGAAAAAGATGTATCCAGCTCATGCTAAGCAATTTATGCATGCTTTTTGGGGGGTAGGACAGATGAGTTTTGTTAAGCATGCTATATTTGTTGGTGAGGATGCTCCAGATTTGAAAGATAGTGAAAAGATTTCTGATTATATATTGAATAGAATAAGTATTGAAAATATTATGATTAGTGAGGGTGTGTGTGATGCATTAGATCATGCAAGTCCAAATGCATGTTTTGGTGGAAAACTAGGAGTTGATTGTACAGAAGGTTTAATTGAGTCTATTGAAAAAGAGATACTAAGTGATGAAAAGCTTTTTGAAAAATTAAAGTATAAATTTTCAGATATAAAAGCAATAAAGCAGTATAAGACACATACCAAAACTCCTATTTGTATTTTAGGTGTGCAAAAGTATAGAGTAATTAAAGATCTTTATGATGAATTAAAAGAGTTTGAAAATCACTTTAAACTTTTAATTTTTGTTGATATGGAGTCTAATGATTTGGGAAATCCATATATGTTGATTTGGAGAGTTGTGAACAACATAGATGCAAAAAGAGATATCTTTTTAAAAGAGGAGTTTATAGGGATTGATGCTACAAATAAATCTTTGATTGATGGGTATACTAGGGAGTGGCCTAAGGATACAGATTGTAACCAAGAGGTTCTAAAAAAACTACAAGCAAGAGGCTTGATAACTAAAAATAGGGAGTTGTTAAAAAAATATCATGTCTGAAAGTTCGTCGAAACAGCGGTATGATTTTAATCTGCCGCGTAAGAAAATGGATTTTGAAAGATTAGGTGGTCAGCTATGACTTTGTTATTTGTATATCTTGCTTTTACTATTGGTATTTCATTTTTATGCTCTATAGCAGAAGCTGCAATTTTGTCTTTAAATATGTCACATATAAATGTGATTAAGAAAGAGAAGCCAAAAGTTGGGGAGCTTTTGGAAAAATTTAAAAAAGATATGGATATTCCCATAGCTGCAATTTTGATTTTCAATACAATTGCCAATACTTTAGGAGCTGCAGGAATAGGTGCAGAAGCTGCTAGAGTTTTTGGAATGGAGTGGGTGTTTTATATTTCAGTTGGGCTTACTCTTGCCATACTATTTTTCTCTGAGATTATTCCAAAAACTATTGGAGCAACTTACTACAAGCAGTTGGCACCTATGGTTGCTTATCTTGTGAGGATTTTTATATTTGTAAGCTATCCACTTATCTTAATTACTCTTTTTGTAACTAGAAAGATTTCTAATAATAATGATGCCCATATGATAACAAGAGAAGAGTTGCTAGAGACTACTCTTTTGGTAGAGGATAGTGGGGAAATTGGTGAAAAAGAGAGTGATATAATCGAAAATATTTTAAAACTTAATAAGATAAAAGTTTCAGATATACTAACTCCAAGAAGTGTTGTTTTTGCTTTAGAAAAAGGAACCAAAATCTCTGAAGCATTAGAGAATGAAGGAATCAATAGATTTTCAAGAGTTCCTGTTTTTGTTGATAGTATAGATAATATTGTTGGAGTTGTATTAAGTAAGCAGGTCTTTAAAAAGGCTATTGAAAATCAAGAAGATACAATCGATTCATTAATTTCTCCTATTTTTTCTATAAATGAAAATATTCCAGTTTCATATGTTTTGGATCTTTTTATCAAAAGAAAGGAGCATATGTTTTTAGTTACAGATAAGTATGAGCAAACAGAGGGGATCGTTACTTTGGAAGATTGTATTGAGACTCTTTTGGGCTTAGAGATTATGGATGAGTTTGATATAACTGAAGATATGCAAAAATTGGCTAAGTCCAAGAACAAGAAGAAAAAAAAGAGAAAGAAGGAATAAATTAAGGGCACCTTTAAATTTTTTAGAGGTGCCCTTAAACCCAAATTATGCAATAGGATTCACTAAATTAGCACTAATAGCCTAGTTTAGTGAATCCTATTGCATAATTTAGGTTAAACTAATCTGTAAATTAATTTTTTAAACTAAATTTAAATTAATACATAATTTATCTTAATTCAATGTAACGAATATACACACTCAATCAAAAAAAAAATAAAATTTGGTAAATTTATGATTACCAAATTTTATTATAAGCATTAATTGGATTATATTCAGGTATAGGTTGCTTTATAGTTTTTGAGTGACATATATTTGAGAGAATACAACATAGGAGAAACTGATGGAACAAACTGAACTGTACCAAAAGATTTCCGATAGACTTGGTGAATTGAAAAAACTTGCACCAATGAAAGAGGATAAGTCAATAGCGCAGTTGATGGAAGAAAAAGGGATTAGCCGTCGTGATTTTATGAAGTGGGCAGCGGGAATGACAGCAATGTTGTCTTTACCATCTTCATTTACACCACTTATGGCTGAAGCTGCTGAGTTAACAGATAGATTACCTGTTATTTGGTTGCATATGGCGGAGTGTACTGGCTGTAGTGAGAGTTTACTTAGAACTGATGCTCCAAGTATTGATGGGTTGATATTTGATTATATATCACTTGAGTATCATGAAACTCTAATGGCAGCTGCTGGATGGCAAGCAGAGCATAATTTAGAGCATGCGATTGAAAAATATAAAGGTAAATTCATCTTAATGGTTGAAGGTGGAATCCCAGCAGGTGAAAGTGATTTTTACTTGACCGTTGGACCTCATGGAAAAACTGGTCGTGAGCATGCTCAAAAGGCAGCAAATGCAGCAGCAGCAATTTTTGCAATTGGAACTTGCTCAAGTTTTGGTGGAATCCAAGCAGCATATCCAAATCCAACAAATGCACAAGGGCTTAGTAAGATTACAAATAAACCAGTCATAAATGTTCCAGGTTGTCCTCCAAGTGAAAAGAATATAGTTGGAAATGTTTTACATTATATACTCTTTGGCACACTTCCTGCTCTTGATGCTTATAATCGTCCAAAGTGGGCATATGGACTTAGAATTCATGATTTATGCGAAAGAAGAGGAAGGTTTGATGCAGGAGAATTTGTTCAAGAGTTTGGTGACGAGGGAGCAAAAAAAGGTTATTGTCTATATAAAGTAGGTTGCAAGGGACCATATACTTTTAACAATTGTGCCAAAGAGAGATTTAATCAACATACCTCTTGGCCAGTTCAAGCAGGTCATGGGTGTATTGGGTGTAGTGAGCCAGATTTTTGGGATAATATGGGTCCATTTGAGGAGCCGTTGGGTGATAGGTTGTATGAAACGCTTTATGGTCTTGGTGCTGATGCAACTTCTGATAGAATTGGAATTGCGATCCTTGGTGCAACAGCAGTTGGAATTGCAGCTCATGCTGCTATAGCAGCCATCAAAGGCGCTCCAAAAGATGAAGAATAAGCATAAGGAAAGATAAATGAGTAAAAGAATTGTAGTTGATCCTATTACTAGAATAGAAGGACACTTAAGAGTAGAGGTTATCGTTGATGATAACAATAAAATAACCGAGGCATACTCCTCATCAACGCTATGGAGAGGCTTAGAAAATATTGTAAAAGGAAGAGATCCAAGAGATGTTGGATTTTTTGTTGGAAGGATTTGTGGAGTTTGTACATACTCTCATTATAGGGCTGGAATTGAAGCAGCTGAGGATGCATTAGGAATTGAGCCTCCTTTGAATGCAAAGCTTGTTAGATCTCTGATGAATGCTGCACTTTATCTCCACGATCATCCAGTACATTTTTATCATTTGCATGGATTAGATTGGGTTGATGTTGTCTCAGCTCTAAGTGCTGATCCTGCCAAAGCAAGCAAAGATGCTTTTAACTACACAGAAACTCCAATGTTTACCGGAGAAGATCATCTAAAAGCAGTTCAAAAAAGAGTAGCAGAGTTTGTTAAAAAGGGACACTTAGGTCCGTTTGCAAATGCTTATTGGGGACATCCAACATATAAGTTAACTCCTGAAGAAAATTTGATAGCTCTTTCTCATTATTTAGAGGGATTGAGATTTCAAAGAATAGCTGCTCAAATGATGGCTATATTTGGTGCTAAACAGCCACATCCTCAAAACTTGACTGTAGGTGGTGTGACATGTATTATGGATTTAAAAGATCCTTCAAGACTTGGAGAGTTTTTAACTAAATTTAAAGAGTTAGCTAGTTTTATAAATAATTGCTACTATGCAGATTTAGTAATGGCCGGAAGAGCTTATGCAAATGAGCCTAGTGTAACAACTGGTTATGGTGTTGCAAATTTATTGACATATAAAGAGTTCTTGCTAAATTCAAATGAGTATCTTTTTGAAGATGGAATTATGATGGCTGAAGATGTTGTGGCATTGCTTGAAGGCAGAGAATTTAAAGTTCATGAAATTGATGAAGCAAAAATCACTGAAGAAGCAACACATGCTTGGTATAAAAATGATGCAGCACTTCACCCTTATGATGGTGAAACTGAGCCAAACTATACCGGATTTAAAGATGCTGAGACTATAAATGGAAAGGGTGAGCTTGAGCATTCAAAAGTTGTAGATGGTGCTGGTAAGTACAGTTGGATTAAAGCTCCAAGATATGATTCTCAGCCTATGCAAGTTGGACCTCTCTCGAATATAGTTATAAATTATGCGAAGGGTAATAAAAAGGTAGTGAAGGTAGTTGATCAGTTTTTGAAGGATACTGGATTACCAATCTCAGCAGTTCCTACAACATTAGGAAGAACAGCTTGTAGAATGATTGAAGCAAAGGTAATTGCTGATAATGCTTTAGAGGCATTTAATGCGTTGGTAGAAAACTTAAAAGTAGATGATTCAACCTATACAACTTATTCTATAGATAAAAATAAGGAGTATAAGGGTAGATTTATGGGTAATGCTCCTAGAGGAATTTTAAGTCACTGGATAAGAGTTAAAAATGGTGTATGTGAGAATTATCAAGCAGTTGTACCTTCAACTTGGAATGCAAGTCCAAAAGATGCTAGAGGAGCTAGAGGTCCTTATGAGGAGTCGTTGATCGGTATAACTCTATCTGACTTATCTCAACCTCTTGAAATTATAAGAATAATTCACTCATATGATCCGTGTATTGCTTGTGCAGTCCATGTTTTAGATACTAAAGGAAATGAATTAAGTACTTATAGAGTTGATCCAAATAGTACAACTTGTTAAAAGGAGAAGAAATGCTTAATAGAAAAAGTGAATTTGAGTTTTCATCTGGCCTTAGATGGACTCACTGGATTAGAGCATTTTCAATATTTGCACTAACTTTGACAGGTTTTTATATTGCATATGTTTTCATTGCACCAGAAACTTCAGATGAGCCTGTGCTTTTTTTGAATGCTGAAATGAGAATGTGGCATCAAATAATTGGTTTTGTACTTATTGCAGTTACTCTTTATAAAACCTATCTATTTTTCTTTGATAAGATAAGTGGTAGAGAGAGAGTTTCTATTTGGGATTTTATAAGTCCTAAAATTTGGTTTCAACAGATAAAGTACTACCTTTTTATGGGTGAGCATCCAAAATTAAGAGGTGTTTATAATCCTTTGCAGTTTGTGGCTTATATTGGTCTTTATGCAATGGTGTATGCTGTATGTATAACAGGGCTTGTTTTATATGTGCATGTATATCATGAGGGATTAGGTGGATTTTTATATGACTATATGAGACCACTTGAAGTTCTTATGGGAGGACTTGCAAATGTAAGGCAGATTCATCACATCTCTATGTGGGGAATTCTTATATTTACCCTAGTGCATGTTTATATGGCTGTGTTTAACTCTATCATGGGTAAAGAGGGATCGATTGACTCAATTGTTAGTGGTCTTAGATTTGAAAAAGAACACCACTAAGAGTTTGCATTGAAAGTTTTATGTTTAGGAATAGGCAATGTTGTGTGCGCTGACGAAGGAGTTGGCGTGCACCTTTGTCGAACTATAGAAAAAAATTATAAATTTACTTCTGATGAGCATACACTTGATTTTGTAGATGGTGGAACTCTTGCTCAAAGACTTATCCCAATAATTGCAGAGTATGATTATGTGATTATGCTAGATTGCGTTGATGCAAATGATGGCAAAATTGGTGATGTTTATTTCTTTGATTTTGAAGATGTGCCAGACTCAATTTCTTGGCAAGGAAGTGCACACGAAGTTGAGATGCTTCAAACTTTAGTTATGATGGATATGGTAGGAGACAGACCTCCTACTAAGATTATTGGAATTATTCCAGAAGTAATTTCCGATACTACGCTCCAAATGAGTAAACCTGTTATAGAGGGAAGCAAACTCATGGAGAGGATATTCTTAAAGCATATAAAAGAACTGGGTTTTAACTATGAAAAAATTGCAGATCATGGCATCCAAGAGGTAGCCATGAGTGCTTGCTCAGTTGAACACTAACTCAAGGGTACCTCTAAATTTTTTAAAGGTGCCCTTAATACACTACTAAATTAATACACTAATTAATATAGTTAGTGTATAATCTCTAAAATATACCAATTTATAAGGAAACAGATGATACTGCAATTTGAATTTAAATATACATCTACCAATAGAGTTTTAGAGAATCTTTTGGTCTCAATATGTAAAGATTTCAATATAGAATTCAAACTTTCAAGAGCTAGCAAGTATGTAATCTTGCTTTTAGTTAGAGATGAAATTGAAAGATTAGAAAAATTTTCAAACTACTTATCTGATAGATTACCCCTTTCAATCTTTTTTAAATCTACTACTGCTAAAGTTGTGGATAGTTTTGAAGTTGAGGAGATAGAAGTCAAAGATGTAGATATTGTTTTACCATTCACACCAAAGGTTTTTAATTCAAATCGATTATTTATAAATAATGAAGTTGGTAAAAAAATTTATAGTGATGATGTAAAGGTGATTTTTCAAGGCAAAAGCGTAGAAAATTTTGATGAAATGTTGAAAAATATAAAAGAGTTTTTTATATCCAATGGTCAAATGACCATATCTAGTGCAAGTGGTGAGTTTACCTATGGAATTTTAAATGAAAGTTTTAAGGAAAAAAATATTGAATATTTTGAAATTTTACCTACAGACTTATCTGTCATCCAAAAAATGGTAGTAGCCAAAGAGAATGAGATAACAACTTTAGCAACTCTTGAAAAGCCTATAATAGAGTTTAGATTAAATACCCTATATAAGGAAAAAGGAATGTTAAATTCCAATAGAGTTAAAATCAAATTAGCAGATGAGATATTGATTTTTAAAATCTTTCAGGAACTCTTTAATGATGGTGTAGAGTTTATTTATAGATTTAAAGCAAATGAAAAAGTAGATTTAAAGATAGAGGGTATTTTAAATACTATTTCAAAAGTAGAAGTTGTAGTTTTAGAAAATGATGAAATTTTAATTGTAAAAGGTGATAGTTATAGTGGTATAGATTTTCAATCAGTTTTGAAAAAATTTGAAACACCATCTTATGGACAATTTGCCTCTGTTTTACAAGAGCACGATCTTTTTGATAAAAAGGTAAGTTGTTTTTATCTAAGTAAAATACATAGTGATCTATTGATGCATTTAAGTGAAAAAACTGGGATGTTGAAGTTAGTAGAATTTCCAGTGATGAGAGATTTTAGAGCAATTTTTGATGAAATTGAAAAATCAGATACAGGAATAAGACTGCTTAAGAACTATATAAAAACATTTCCAGAACTTTATGACAATATTCTTAATACAAAAATTTCAAAATCACTACCAGATAGCATATATAGCATCTGGGGAATAGTTGCAGTAATCTTAGGTATATCTACAAGTGTTGAAGAGGGAAGTAGAAAAATTGTTGAACTCTCAGATGATTTTGGAGGCTTGAAGGGACCTAGGATCGATTATAAACTTATAGAGGAAACTTCAATTTATAATAAGTTTGATATGATAAAACTTATAAGAAGCTCAATGAGTTTTAAATTAGCAGGAACAGATGATAAAACTTTAAGTTTTGGACTCATTGAAGCACTATCTTATTTTTTGTCCGATATGAGTGATTTTTGCAGAAATAATTTATCTGCACAGAACTTAGTACTTTGTGGTTCAATGTTTAGTATAAAAAAATTCTGTGAAATTTCTTGTAAGAATTTACAGCCAAATATAAAAATTCATTTCAATAGAGAATTGCCAATTGAGAATTAAAACTATTGTTTTTGAGATAGAAGGAATTGTACAAGGAGTTGGTTTTCGTCCATTTGTTTATAGTTTAGCAAAAAGATACAACCTTTTTGGCTATGTTTTAAATCATTCTAAGGGTGTAACTATAAATATACAAGGTGAATATGACAAGATTCTCTCTTTTGAAAATGATCTTATAAAGGAATTACCCCCCTCTAGCTAGAATAGATAAACTAATAAAAACAGAGAAAAAACTAAAAGAGTTTAAAAGTTTTGAGATAAAACTGAGTAGAAGTGACAGAGATAAAAGTTCTCTAGTCTCTCCAGATTTTTCACTCTGTAAAGATTGCTTAAAAGAGCTAAGAGATAGAAAAAATAGAAGATATAACTACTTTTTTATAAATTGTACAAATTGTGGACCTAGATACTCCATTATAAAAACGGTTCCATATGATAGAGTAAATACCTCTATGAGTGGTTTTGAGATGTGTGATGAGTGTAAAAAAGAGTATGAAAATCCATTAGATAGAAGGTACCATGCTCAGCCAATAAGTTGCATAAAATGTGGTCCAACGCTAAGTCTTAAAAGCATAGATGGAGAGTTGATTGCTACAAATTTTGATGCTATAGAGAGAGTTGTTGAAATCATTAAAGAGGGATACATAGTTGCCGTCAAAGGGATGGGTGGTTTTCATCTAATTTGTGATGCAACTAATACTAATACTTTAAAGGATTTAAGAGAAAGAAAAAACAGACCCACCAAACCATTTGCTGTTATGTTTAAAAATATTGAGCAGATAAAAGAGTTTGCAGATGTAACTTCAAGTGAAGAGGATATGATTTTTTCTCAGACAAGACCCATAGTTTTAGTAAAAACAAAAAAGGAGTTAAATCCTCTAATAGCTCCAAATATAGATAGGTTAGGGGTTTTTATGCCATACACTCCTTTGCATATAACGCTTACAGACAAACTAAGCTCTCCAATAGTAGCAACTAGTGCAAATCTCTCAGGTGAGCCAATAGTTTTTGATGAATGTAACTTAAGAGAATCTTTGGGAGATGTTGTGGAGTTTTATTTAGACTACAACAGAGAAATTGTAAATTCAAGTGACGATAGTGTGGTGCAAATTATTGATAATAAAAGCTTAATTATGAGGGCTTCAAGAGGAATTACCCCAGCATCTTTTCTTGTTGATTCAGAAGAGAATAGAAAAATTTTGGCAGTCGGGGCTCATCAAAAAAACTCCATAAGTATCTACTTAAATAAGCAAATTATAACAAGTCCATACATTGGAGATTTGGATAGCTTAAAATCTGTCGAGATTTTTAAAAAGATTATAGAAAATTTTAAAAAGTTTTACAACTTTGAGCCAGATTTAATAGTTTGTGATAAGCACCCAAGATATGAAAGCACTATATGGGCAAAGAGCCAAAATCTTCCTGTTAAACAAGTCCAGCATCACTATGCCCACATACTTAGTGTAATGCTTGAAAAAAAGATTGACGAAAAAGTTTTGGGTATTGCTTGGGATGGTACTGGTTATGGTGATGATGGCACTATTTGGGGCGGAGAGTTTTTATTATGCGATAAAGAGGGCTACGAGAGAGTGGCTCATTTTGAACCATTTTTGCTTTTAGGTGGAGAAGCTAGCATAAAAGATATAAAACGAGTAGCACTCTCTATGATTTTAGATTGTGATGAAGATAAGATTTATGATGATTTTTTTAAAAAATTTAAAAATAGTGAGCTAAAGTTTTTAAAACAGATGCATACAAAAGAGTTAAACTCACCAAAATGCTCAGCAGTTGGAAGGCTCTTTGATATGGTAGCATCAATTTGTGGAGTGTGTAGTAAGGTTAGCTATGATGGTGAGAGCGGACTCATAATTGAGGGCTTATATGA
>Ga0256840_1001988_pt1 | contig 18452 bp, 26 predicted proteins | sample 355202metaG_FD_185969 | JGI IMG/M metagenome (GOLD analysis project Ga0256840, IMG submission 185969) | Hydrothermal vent microbial communities from Mid Atlantic Ridge, Atlantic Ocean - 355-202 | ecosystem: Environmental > Aquatic > Marine > Hydrothermal vents | place: Atlantic Ocean: Mid...
TCAACACTGCTGGCGAGCCTATGGGCACCCGTATTTTCGGGCCGGTATGTCGTGAGCTGCGTGGCAAAAACTTCATGAAGATCATCTCGCTTGCGCCGGAGGTGCTGTAATGGCTGCTAAACTTCGCAAAGGTGACAAGGTCATCGTGCTGGCCGGCAAAGACAAAGGCAAAGAGGGTGAGATCACCCAAATGCTGGTTGCCAAAGGCAAAGCGCTGGTTTCGGGTGTAAACACCGTGATCCGCCACACAAAGCAAAGCCAAACATCGCAGGGTGGCCGCGTGCCACAGGAAGCGCCAATTCAGCTTTCCAACCTTGCGCTGGTAGACCCTAAAGACGGCGGCGCAACCCGCGTTGGCTTCAAGGATGTCGATGGCAAAAAAGTACGTTTCGCCAAAAAATCGGGGGAAGTTATCAATGGCTGATTATACACCTCGCTATAAAGCTCTTTACGCTGACAGCATCCGTGCTGAAATGAAAAAAGAGTTTGGCTATAAAAACGACATGATGATCCCCAAGCTCGACAAGATCGTGCTGAATATGGGTGTTGGTGAAGCTGTTGCCGATAGCAAAAAGATCCGCTCGGCAGTGACCGACATGGGCCTGATTGCTGGCCAGCAGCCGGTTATCAACAAGGCACGCAACTCTATCGCTGGCTTCAAGGTCCGCGAAGATATGCCGCTTGGCTGTAAAGTGACCCTGCGTGGCGACCGGATGTTCGAATTCCTCGACCGTCTCACCACTGTGGCCATGCCGCGCATCCGCGACTTTCGCGGCAGCAATCCGAAAAGCTTTGATGGGCGTGGCAACTATGCCATGGGCCTGAAAGAGCACATCGTCTTTCCTGAAATCGACTTTGATAAAGTGGATGTCATGTGGGGCATGGATATTATCATTTGCACCACCGCAAAGACCGACGGTGAAGCACGCGCATTGTTGAAGCACTTCAACATGCCGTTCACCGAATAAGCGGGAGGAGAGACAATGGCAAAAACATCAATGGTCCAGCGTCAGCTAAAGCGTGAGCGTCTGGTGGCTAAATATGCTACTAAACGCGCAGCGCTGCGGGAAACGTCACGGAACCAAGAGCTGCCGATGGAGGAGCGCTTCAAAGCGGTTCTGGCACTGGCTAAACTTCCACGCGATAGCTCGGCTACGCGCTTGCACAGCCGCTGTGAAATCAGCGGTCGGCCCAAGGCCTACTACCGCAAGTTTCGTATGTCGCGTATCGCGCTTCGTGATCTGGCCTCAAAGGGCGAGATTCCGGGCATGGTTAAATCTAGCTGGTAAGGGAGGCTGAACAATGAATTTGAATGATCCGTTGGGCGATATGCTCACCCGTATCCGTAATGCTCAGATGCGTAACAAATCCACCTGCAAAACCCCGGCTTCCAAGCTGCGCGGTTGGGTGCTTGATGTGCTGGAATCCGAAGGCTACATTCGCGGTTACGAAGCCGGAATGGATGCTGAAGGCAAGCCAGAGATCGAGATCTCGCTCAAGTATTTTGATGGCGAGCCGGTTATCAAGGAGCTGAAGCGTGTTTCTACTCCTGGCCGTCGCGTTTACACCAATGTTGGTGGCATTCCCAAGGTCCGTCAGGGCCTCGGCATCGCGATTGTATCTACGCCAAAAGGCGTTATGTCTGATGCACAGGCTCGTACCGACAATGTCGGTGGCGAAGTCCTCTGCACCGTATTTTAGGAGGTTTTCATGTCAAGAATTGGTAAGAAACCTGTTGAAATGCCAGCAGGCGTATCGGCCACAATTTCGGGGCAGAGTGTTGAAGTTAAGGGGCCGAAAGGCACTCGGAACTTCACGGCCTCCGACGATGTGGATATCAAGGTAGACGGGAATGTGATTTCCGTTATCCCGCGCGGCAATTCCAAGCGCGCCCGCCAGCAGTGGGGCATGAGCCGCACCCAGATCGCCAATTTGGTGCAGGGTGTTACCGTAGGCTTCAAGAAAGAACTTGAGATCAACGGTATTGGTTATCGTGCGGCGCTGCAAGGTAAGGTGCTTAAGCTAAGCTTGGGCTACTCGCATGATGTGCTTTTTGATGTTCCGGATGATGTAACCATCACCGTGCCAAAAAACACCCATGTCATCGTTGAGGGCATTGACCAGCAAGTTGTTGGCCAAGTAGCTGCTAATATCCGCGAATGGCGTAAACCCGAACCTTACAAAGGTAAAGGCATCAAGTATAAAGATGAATTTATCTTCCGTAAGGAAGGTAAGAAGAAATAGGAGCGCGACAATGGCAAACACAAAACGACAGTTGTTTCTGAAACGCCGCATGCGCGTTCGGAACAAATTGCGCAAGATGGCCAATGGCCGTCCGCGCCTCAGCGTTCACCGTTCGGGCAAAAACATGTCCGTGCAAATCATCGACGACCTCAATGGCGTGACCTTGGCTGCGGCCTCGACGCTGGAGAAATCACTCGGTGTGGTGGGCAAAAACAATATCGAAGCATCAACCAAAGTGGGCGTGGCTATTGCCGAGCGTGCTAAAAAGGCCGGTGTTGAGGATGTTTATTTCGATCGCGGAGGCTTCCTGTTTCACGGGAAAGTCAAAGCGCTCGCAGATGCTGCCCGTGAGGGCGGCTTGAAGTTCTAGGAGAGCGATATGGCAAGAGAAGATAATAATCGCCGGGGTAAGCGTCGCGATCGCGACGAAACACCGGAATTTGCCGATCGCTTGGTGGCGATCAACCGCGTGTCGAAAACGGTAAAGGGCGGTAAGCGCTTCGGATTTGCGGCATTGGTGGTTGTAGGTGATCAGAAAGGCCGCGTGGGCTTTGGTAAAGGTAAAGCAAAAGAGGTGCCCGAAGCGATTCGGAAAGCTACCGAGCAAGCCAAACGCCAGATGATCCGCGTGCCATTGCGTGAGGGTCGGACCCTGCACCACGACATGTTCGGCCGCCACGGCGCCGGCAATGTTGTGATGCGGACAGCCCCTGCGGGTACCGGCATTATTGCTGGTGGCCCAATGCGTGCGGTTTTTGAAATGCTGGGCTTGCAGGACGTGGTGGCAAAATCCATCGGTTCGCAAAACCCGTATAACATGATCCGCGCCACTATGGACGGCCTGAAAAAAATGGGTAGCCCGCGCAACGTAGCGCAGCGCCGTGGTAAGAAGGTCTCTGACATTCTGCCCGCCCGTAACGAAACCCCGGCAGCCGCTTCGGAAGAAGCTGCACCGGCTGAAGCTTAAGGAGCTTAGACAATGGCAAAAACCATCGTTGTAAAGCAGATTGGCTCGCCAATCCGCCGCCCGAAAGACCAGCTGGCAACGCTGAAGGGCTTGGGCCTTAACAAAATGCACAAAACCCGTGAGCTTGAAGACACGCCGTCAGTGCGCGGCATGGTCAACAAGATTTCGCACATGGTTGTGATTGTTGAAGAAAAAGGGTAGCGGTGCGTGCAGAGCACACACCCTACGAAAATAGGAACGCCTCGGGGGAAACCTCGGGGCGTTTTGCTTTGTTAAGGGCTTCTTAACCATCGCTTGATATGTATTACAAAATGTATTACATATTGGGAGTGATATGGAGTTTGAGTGGGATGTAACTAAGGCGCAGTCGAATGCGTCTAAGCACGGGGTTACCTTTGAGGCCGCAACACACGCCTTTTTTGATAAAACCGCGCGTATTGTAGAGGATAGGCGGCACGATTACGGCGAGGATCGGTTTTCCTTATTTGGCCACATTGCTGGCCGCCTTCATGTGGTTGTGTTCACAGTCACAAATTCAGAAAACAAAGTCCGACTGATATCTGCGCGGCGCGCAAACAAAAGAGAGAGGAAGAAGCATGGCATTGGTTAAATTCACATATGACCCAGAAAATCCGCCAAAAATTCCGCAGGCGGACCTTGACCGTATGGACGCCGTAAAAGACGAAGATATTGATTATAGCGATTTTGCGCCCTTCACCGATGAGGAATGGGCGAATGCCAAATTCATTAAGCTTCCGCAAAAGCCGGTGGTGACCATGCGGGTGGATGCCGAAACGGTGGCGTTTTTCAAGGGGGAAGACCCGAAGGGCTATACCGGCAGAATGGCCGCGGTTTTGAAGGCCTATGCGCGAGCGCAGAGGGCGGGGTAGGGTGGCGGTGGCGGGCTGAAGCCCGCCCTACGGAAATTGAACAACACATAAGTCATCTCTATTTCCAGATGGGATCACCTAGGCCATTGCTACCTGGGAACTGATAGCCCATATGCGTAACCGTATTAATAACACGACATGCGAGTTCCGCAGCAAACTTGGCTGTTTGTGAGAGAAATTCCAAATCGATATCACTATCAAAGATTTCCATTCCTCTTTTTACGAAAAATGGGCGCGCGATCGAAGGATTTCCTGCTGTCCGCCATGAACCGTGACAAACTACATTCCGAATTTGTGAAGCGGAGCGGAGATCGTCCAAAAGACTTTCTAAGTCCTCTTTAGATATGGTTTTTGATTGGTTATCTCTCACTGCTTTTCCATAAGTGTCTATAAGTCCTCCTAGAGGGTCGACCAGCGCTTTTTCGAGTTTTGAACGCCATTTTTCGGAGGCTTCACGAATATTTTCTTCGGAATACTGGGTGGTTGCCGTCATCGCGAAAATTGCTTTTCCCAATATTTCTTCGAGAAAGCCAAATGTGGCAACGACGCGACCAAGATGTTCCCAAAAATCGGCGCTTTGCCGATGTGTGGGGAATTTTTTTGGTAGGCTATTCAAGTCAATAATGTGACCAGTCTTTTTATTGGAGCTTGTCATAGTAGAGTCCTTAAGACTTGTTTCGGATGAATGATACTTGCAGGCTCAAATTTGAATAGCAATGCACTGAACGTTAAGGCCATACACGACCACGCCCATTTCCCCTTGATCATCCCGCCCCCAAAGTCTATACGCCCCGAGTGGCCTTAAAACCCACAGAATCATATCAACGCCGTGTTGCTCTTGGGTTGACGCTCATCAGGGGACTTCCGGCAAATCAGGAGAAGCGTCATGAAATTGCATGAATTGCGAGATAATGCCGGTGCCACCAAAAAACGCAAGCGCGTTGGTCGTGGGCCGGGTTCGGGCACCGGTAAAATGGGTGGCCGTGGTATCAAAGGCCAAAAATCCCGTTCGGGTGTGGCGATCAACGGCTACGAGGGTGGCCAGATGCCGCTTTACCAACGCCTGCCAAAGCGCGGCTTTAACATGCGCCGCCCCAGCAAATACGCGGTGGTCAACTTCCTCGTGCTGCAAAAGTTTATTGACGCTGGCAAGATCGACGCCTCCAAGCCGATTACTGAGGACAGCATGATAGAGTGCGGCCTTGTGCGCCGCAAGCTGCACGGTGTGCGCCTGCTGGCCAAGGGTGAACTGACCTCCAAGCTCGACATCACCGTCACCGGAGCCTCCAAGGGCGCGGTTGAAGCGGTGGAAAAAGCTGGCGGCAAGGTCACACTTGCGTAAATAGCGGCACGGCACTCTTGCGAAGCCGCGAGAAGCGGTTTACATCAGTATACAGATTAATTTGTGCCGCCTTGAGCCGATGATCGGAGCAGGGCGGCGCTTTCAGTTAAGGGGCCACACATGGCATCTGCAGCAGAACAAATGGCAGCGAATATGAGCTGGGGCAGCTTTGGTAAAGCCAAAGAGCTTCGTCAGCGTATTTTTTTCGCGATTGGCCTTCTTATCGTTTACCGCATTGGCACCTATATTCCCATTCCTGGGGTGGACCCATTGCAGCTCGCGGCGTTTTTTGAAAACCAGCAAGGCGGCATTGGCGGCATTCTCAACATGTTTACCGGCGGCGCGATCAGCCGGATGGCAGTGTTTACCCTCGGAATAATGCCTTACATTTCGGCGTCGATCATCGTGCAGCTGCTCGGCTCAATGGTGCCGTCGCTGGAAGCGTTGAAAAAGGAAGGCGAGCAGGGCCGTAAGAAAATCAACCAATACACCCGCTATGGCACGGTGGCTTTGGCGCTGGCGCAGTCCTACGGCATTGCGGTTGGGCTTGAAGGCCAAGGGCTGGCCACTGAGGCGGGTATGTTCTTTAGGGCCTCTACCGTGATTACACTGGTTGGCGGCACCATGTTCCTGATGTGGCTTGGGGAGCAGATCACCGCACGCGGCATTGGCAACGGCATTTCGCTGATTATATTCGTGGGTATTGTTGCGGGCCTGCCGGCAGCTACAGCGCAATTCTTTGAAGCGGGCCGCGCCGGCACTATCTCTACGGCGCTTACGCTTGGCGTTATCGTGATGGTGGTTGTTGTGCTCGGGCTTGTGGTGTTTGTGGAGCGGGCGCTCAGAAAGATCCATATCCAGTACCCCAAGCGGCAAGTGGGCATGAAAATGTATGGCGGCGAAAGCTCGCATCTGCCGGTTAAGCTCAACCCTGCGGGCGTTATTCCGGCAATCTTTGCCAGCTCGCTGCTGCTGCTGCCAACTACAATTACCGCTTTTGCAGACCCGAACGCCACTGGCTTTATGGCGTCGGTCGCGGCCTATATGGGCCGTGGTCAGCCGCTTTACATGCTGATGACCGTGGCGCTGGTGGTGTTCTTTGCTTACTTCTACACCCATAATGTAGCATTTAAGGTGGATGATGTGGCGGACAACCTTAAGAAGCAGGGTGGCTTTGTGCCGGGTATTCGACCGGGCGCGAAAACCGCCAGCTACTTGGAGTATGTGATGAACCGCTTGTTGGTGCTTGGATCGCTCTACTTGGCCGCCGTTGTGCTGCTGCCCGAGCTACTTATCGCCAAAACCAGCATTCCGTTTTACTTCGGTGGCACGTCGGTTCTGATTGTGGTTTCGGTCACAATGGATACTATCAACCAAGTTCAATCTCATATGCTGGCCCAACAGTATGAGAGCTTGATCGAGAAATCCAAAATGCGGGGCAAAAACCGCAGCAAAGCGCGGAGACGTCGTAAATGAACATAATCCTGCTTGGGCCGCCGGGAGCGGGTAAGGGAACGCAATCGCACCGGCTGGTCGCCGAGCGCGGCATGGTGCAGCTTTCAACCGGCGATATGCTGCGCGCGGCGCGGACGTCCGGCACCGAAATGGGCAAGCAAGTGGCGGCGGTGATGGATGCGGGCAATCTCGTGACCGACGAGATTGTCATCGGCCTGATCGCTGAGCAGCTAGATAATGCCTCCGGCACCGGTTTCATTTTTGATGGCTTCCCCCGCACCTTGGCGCAAGCCGATGCGCTGGGTGAGTTGCTGAAAAACAAAGGCCAGAGCCTTGATGCTGTCGTGGAAATGCAGGTTGATGACGAGGCGCTCGTTGCGCGCATCACTGGCCGCTTTACCTGTGGTGAATGCGGCGCGGGCTACCATGACAGTTTCAAAAAACCTGCCGTAGAAAACACCTGCGATAATTGTGGTGCCGAGGGCAGCTTCAAGCGCCGCCCTGATGATAACGCCGAGGCGTTGCGCACTCGTTTAATGGCCTATTACAAAGATACCTCGCCGCTGATTGGCTATTATTATGCCAAAAACCAGCTCAAGCGCATTGATGGTTTGGGTGAAATTGACGAGGTTGCTGGCCGAATTTCAGAGACCCTTGCAGGCTGATCATTTGAGGGCTTGACGAGGGCGGGTTCTTGCCTATAATCCGCGCTCTCTTGGTCGCTTATGCTTGATTTCCGAATCGGCATTCTTGAGCTAAAAAAGAGCTAACCCACCGGCAAAATGGCGGTGGGTTTTGGTTGTGAAAAAAGGTTCCGGTGTTACGGAACCGCAAACAAATGAACGGAGAGCCACTTTGGCACGTATTGCAGGGGTTAACATCCCAACACACAAGCAGGTGCAGATTGCCCTGTCTTATATCCATGGCATTGGCCGGGATACCGCCGTAAAAATCTGTGAAGACACTGGCATCGAGGGCACGCGCCGCGTGAACGAACTCTCGGACGCCGAGGTGCTGAAGGTTCGTGAATATATCGATGCCAACCTGATGGTAGAAGGTGACCTGCGCCGTGACACCCAGATGAACATCAAGCGCTTGATGGACCTTGGTTGCTACCGTGGTCTGCGCCACCGTCGTAAGCTGCCTGTGCGCGGCCAGCGTACCCACACCAACGCACGCACGCGCAAGGGCCCGGCCCGCGCAATTGCTGGCAAGAAGAAATAGGGGAGCAGGCACATGGCACGCGATAAAATCAAAGCAAAGCGTAAAGTTCGGAAGAATATTTCTTCGGGCGTTGCTCACATCAATTCCAGCTTCAACAATACCAAGATTCTGATCTCGGATGCCCAAGGCAACGCGATTTCTTGGTCTTCGGCTGGCACCATGGGCTTCAAGGGCTCGCGTAAATCCACGCCGTATGCGGCGCAGATGGCGGCTGAAGATGCAGCGAAAAAAGCACAAGAGCACGGGATGAAAACTCTCGAAGTTCAGGTGCAAGGCCCCGGCTCTGGTCGTGAAAGCGCCCTGCGCGCCTTGGCTGCTGTTGGTCTGATCGTGACCTCGATCCGCGACGTAACGCCGATGGCCCATAATGGCTGCCGTCCGCCTAAGCGCCGCCGCGTTTAGCGCACATTGTTATGAGCCGCGCCCTGTGCGGGCGCAGCTCCAATAATTTCCCTCGGGCGTTTGCAGCACCGGATCCGCTGTGAACTAGTATGGAGGCCAAATATGATCCATAAAAACTGGCAAGAACTCATCCGTCCCACGCAGCTAGACGTTAAGCCGGGTGCTGACCCGCTGCGCATGGCTGTGGCTGTTGCTGAGCCTCTAGAGCGCGGCTTTGGCCTGACGCTCGGCAATGCGCTGCGGCGTGTGCTGCTTGGTTCGCTGCAAGGTGCAGCGATCACTTCGGTACAGATTGACAATGTTTTGCATGAGTTCTCAAGCGTGGTTGGTGTGCGTGAAGACGTCACCGACATTGTGCTGAACCTCAAAGGCGTGGCCATCAACATGGAAGTTGAAGGCCCTAAGCGGGTGGCCATTAATGCCAAAGGCCCGGGCGTCGTTACCGCAGGTGACATCGTCGAGACCAACGGCATCGAGATCATGAACAAAGACCACGTGATCTGCCACCTCGACGAAGGCGCTTCGGTGTTTATGGAGCTGACGGTTGAAACCGGCAAAGGCTATGTGCCTGCCGATAAAAGCCGCCCCGAAGATGCGCCCATTGGCCTGATTTCGGTGGATGCGCTGTTCTCCCCGATCAAGAAAGTTTCTTATAAAGTCGAGCCAACCCGTGAGGGCCAAGTGCTTGATTATGATAAGCTGACCTTGAACGTAGAGACCGATGGTTCGGTTTCCCCTGAAGATGCGATCGCCTTTGCGGCCCGTATTCTTAAGGACCAGCTTTCGATCTTTGTTAACTTCGATGAGCCAGAAGCCGCTACGCGCCAAGACGAAGAGGACGACTTGGAGTTCAACCCGCTTCTGCTGAAGAAGGTTGATGAGCTTGAGCTTTCGGTGCGTTCCGCAAATTGCCTGAAGAACGATAACATCGTTTATATTGGTGATCTGATCCAGAAAACCGAAGCTGAAATGCTGCGCACGCCAAACTTTGGCCGCAAGTCTTTGAACGAGATCAAAGAAGTGCTGACCACAATGGGCCTGCACCTCGGCATGGATATCATCGACTGGCCACCAGACAATATTGAAGAGCTGGCGAAAAAGTTCGAAGATCACTTTTAGCGAATAAGGTGCATGGGAAACCACGCACCCTACAATGCCCGCAATGGCGGGGAAAATATGGGCAATCACGCCCCAAGGAGAGCAGCCCACCCGCATGGGCTGCCAGACAAAGTATAAACCTGTTGAAGGATTAAGAAAATGCGCCACGGAAACGGATACCGTAAGCTAAACCGCACCCACGAGCACCGCAAAGCGATGTTTGCCAACATGGCGTGCTCGCTGGTTGAGCATGAGCAGATCAAAACCACGCTGCCAAAAGCCAAAGAGATGAAACGCATCATCGACAAGCTGATCACACTGGCCAAAAAGGGTGACCTGCATTCACGCCGCAACGCGCAAAGCAAAATGCGCCAAGAGGCCGCCGTTAAGAAGTTGTTTGACATCCTCGGCCCACGCTACAAAGACCGGACCGGCGGTTATGCCCGTGTGCTTAAAGCCGGCTTCCGCTACGGTGACATGGCGCCAATGGCCATTATCGAGCTGGTTGACCGCGACGTAGACGCCAAAGGCAAAGGCGACCGTGAGCGCGTGGCTCTGGAAGATGCGGCTGCCGAAGAGTAGGGGCTTTTCCTACCGATTAATCAAAAAGCCCCGGCATTGCTCGGGGCTTTTCTTGTTTCAGGAGACCTGAATGGGCGTGTTTGACATTATCCTTATTCTGATAGCCGCAGGCTTTGCGGCCCTCTCGATGATGCCACAAATACGCGAGAACCAATGGTGGAACGCAACGGTAACACCGCTGGCCTCTATTATTGGCTCTGGTTTTCTGGTTATTGCACCGCTTCTGGCTGCCGTTGTTGGCTCTTACGCTCTGGCGGCTATGTTGGCGATTGTGCTGCTGGCCTATGGTGTTGGCCACGCCATTCGTTACAATATCCAATTTGCCGAACCGCTGGAGGGCAGGTCCGCATCTCCCCATGGTTTGGGGCTTTCCACACGGCTTTCCGGTGCTTCCCTCAGCGTGGCTTACGTGATTTCGGTAGCCTTCTACATCCGCCTGCTGGCCTCCTTCGCCCTTTCGCTCACGCCTATAAACAACGCCTTTTATGAGGACCTCCTCGCCACAGCCATCCTGCTGGCCATCGCCGCCATTGGCTATGTGCGGGGCCTGCGCGGGCTGGAAGTGGTCGAAACCATCTCGGTGTCCATCAAGCTCTCCATCATCATTGCCCTGCTGGCGGGCCTGTTTTGGCACAATCTCGGCACAGGTATCTGGACAGCCAATCTTGTGGCCGATGATGTAGATACATGGACCCGCCTGCGTATGCTTGGCGGCATGCTGCTGGTCGTGCAAGGCTTTGAAACCTCGCGCTACCTCGGCAAAACCTACCCCGCAGATATGCGCCGCAAAACCATGAATTATGCACAAATCTCCAGCGCGTTGATCTATTTGGCTTTCGTGGCGTTAGTGGTGCCGGTGTTGGTCTACCTTCCTACCGGCAAGCCCGACGAAACCGCGATTATCGAAATCACGGGGTATGTCGCCCCCGTGTTGCCCTATCTTTTGGTGCTGGCGGCGCTGATGAGCCAGCTTTCGGCGGGCATTGCTGATACGGTTGGCGCGGGCGGGCTAGTGGTGGAGGAAAGCGGTGGGCGGATTATCGAGCGCCACGCCTATCCGGTGCTTGTCGCTTTTTCTATCGCGTTGATCTGGGCCTTTGATATTTTCCAAGTCATCAGCATCGCCTCGCGCACCTTTGCGTTTTATTATATGATGCAGGCGATCATTGCATCGCTGGTCGCGCGACAAAACCGGCATTACGGCCAAATGGCCTTTGCCCTTGCGCTCGCCGTGCTCCTCGCCTTGATTGTTGTTTTTGCCCTGCCGGCGGAATAGATTGCAATTATGCCAGATCTTTTTGCCACCCCGAGCCAAGCCGCCAGCGCCCCCCGCCCGCTGGCTGACCGTTTGCGGCCGCAAAGCCTGGCCGAGGTTATCGGCCAGGACCATGTGCTCGGCGAGGACGGCCCGCTTGGCCAAATGCTGCTGCACGAAAACCTAACCTCGCTGGTTTTCTGGGGGCCTCCCGGCGTGGGTAAAACCACCATCGCGCGGCTGCTGGCTGATGAAACCGAGCTGGCCTTCGTGCAAATCAGCGCCATTTTTACCGGCATGCCGGAGCTGCGAAAAGTGTTCGAGGCTGCCAAGTTGCGCCGGCAAAACGGCAAGGGCACGCTTTTGTTTGTTGACGAAATCCACCGGTTTAACAAGGCCCAGCAAGACGGCTTTTTGCCCCATATGGAAGACGGCACCATTACGCTGGTTGGCGCCACCACCGAAAACCCGAGCTTCGAGCTGAACTCGGCGCTGCTCAGCCGCTCCCAAGTGCTGGTGCTAAACCGGCTCACGCCCGCACATCTGGAGCTGATCATCCAGCGCGCCGAAAAGGAGCTTGGCAAAAAGCTGCCGCTCGATGCCGATGCCCGTGATGCCCTGCTGGAAATGGCTGATGGCGACGGGCGCGCGCTGCTCAATATGCTGGAGCAGGTGTTCGGCTGGCAGGGCAAAGCCAACCGCGAAACGCTCTCAAAACGCCTGAACCGCCGCGCCGCGCAGTATGATAAATCGGGTGAGGCGCATTATAACCTGATTTCGGCCCTGCATAAATCGGTGCGCGGGTCTGACCCCGACGCCGCGCTTTACTGGCTGGCGCGGATGCTCACCGGCGGCGAAGATCCGCGCTATCTTGCTCGCCGAATCACCCGTATGGCGGTGGAGGATATCGGCTTGGCCGACCCCGCCGCCCAGCGCCAATGCCTTGATGCCTGGGCCACCTATGAGCGGCTCGGCTCCCCCGAGGGCGAGCTGGCGCTGGCGCAGGCGGTTATGTATCTGGCCCTCGCGCCAAAATCCAACGCCGCCTATGCCGCTTATAAAAACGCCATGGCGGAGGCTAAAAAAACCGGCTCCGCGCCGCCCCCCAAACACATTCTGAATGCCCCCACAGCGATGATGAAAGAGCAGGGTTACGGCGATGGCTACCAATATGACCACGATGCGGAAGACGGCTTTTCCGGCCAGAACTACTTTCCCGATACCATGAAGCGCGGCGTTTATTACCTGCCTGTTGAGCGCGGCCACGAGCGCGAGCTTAAAAAACGGCTCGACTATTTCGCCCGTTTGCGCGAAAAACGTGGGCATTAGAGGAGCGCTTATGCCAGTTATTTTTCAAGTCGCCCTTGGCGGGGCCATCGGAGCTTCACTCCGTTACCTCAGCGGCGTGGCGGCCTTGCGCCTGCTTGGCGGTCATTTCCCGTATGGCACCATGTTTGTCAACATCCTCGGCTCTTTCCTTATGGGCTTTGTCGCCTTTTATATGCTAGAGCGTATGGATGGCAGCTTTGGCCGCTTTGCCCCCTTTATTATGACCGGCGTCATGGGTGGCTTCACCACATTCTCGGCCTTTTCGCTAGATACGCTGTTCTTGATTGAGCGCAGCCGTTTTGTGGCAGCGGGCATTTACATGGGCGGCTCTATCGCCCTCGCCATGCTGGCATTGGTTGTCGGCATCGCCTTAGCTAGGAGCCTCACATGAGCGGCGTGCAAAACTTAACGGTTGATGAAGATGGCCAAGACCAACGGCTGGACCGCTGGTTTAAGCGGATGTTTCCGCATATCTCGCAGGGGCGGATTGAAAAGCTGTGCCGTAAGGGCGAAATTCGGGTGGAAAAAGGGCGGGTGAAGCCCGGCACGCGGCTGGAAACAGGGCAGAATGTGCGGGTGCCACCACTACCCGATGCGCGCGATTTGCGTGAGCGCAATATTGCTGTGGTTACCGATGATGACCGCGAGATGATCCAGAATTCTGTGCTGTTCAAGGACGAGCATTTTATTGTGATTAACAAGCCTGCTGGACTGCCCACGCAGGGCGGCACGGGGCATGATATTCATGTGGATATGCTGGCCGAAGAGCTGAAATTCGGCGAAGAGAAGAAGCCCAAACTGGTGCACAGGTTGGATAAGGACACCTCCGGCGTGCTGTTGCTGGCACGTAATGGCCGTGCGGCCAAGGCGCTGGCCAAGGCGCTGCAAGACCGTGAAACCCGCAAGGTTTACTGGGCGTTGGTGGCGGGCCGCTTGCCCGAGCGGGTGGGCACTATTCAATATGGCCTGATCAAAGCAGGCGGCCACGGGCCAAATGGCGCGGGCGAAAAGATGCACTGTGTGCACCCGAATGAGGTGGACAGCACGCCCGGTGCCAAGCGCGCCACCACTGATTATGCGGTGATCGAAAACATCGGCACCCGCGCCACATGGGTTGGGCTGGTGCCGGTCACGGGCCGCACCCACCAGCTTCGGGTTCATATGGCCGAAATCGGCTGCCCGATTGTGGGTGATGGCAAATATGGCGGCAGTTCGCAAAGCAACGATGGCGAGGGCTGGGGCGCGAAAATTGGCGGCGATGTGAGCCGCAAAATGCACCTGCATGCGCGCTCTATCGGCTTTGTGCATCCGTTCACCAAAAAAGAAATGTTTTTCGAGGCGCCGCTGCCCGAGCACATGGCAAGGAGCTGGGATCTGTTTGGCTGGAACCTGAAATGGGCCCCCAAAGACCCGTTTGCGATTTTCGAATGAGCGGGTTGAAGCTGGTGATATTCGATATGGATGGCACCCTGATGGATAGTCAGGACTTCATTTTGCTGGCCATGCGCTATGCTTTTGAAAAAGCGGGCCATCCGCCGCCAAGCGCTGCCAATGTGCTGGCGAGTGTCGGGCTTTCGCTCGATGCTGTGGTGGCCTCGCTGCTGCCCGATTTGAGTGCGGTCGAGACTAAGCGCACGGCTGATCTGTATCGCGAGAGCTTTATCGAGCTGCGCGCCAAGATGGGTGCCGAGGCCAAGGCCCCGCTTTACCCCGGCGCGCGGGATGCGCTGGAGCGGCTGTTTGCTGTCGATGAAATTTTGCTTGGCGTGGCTACAGGCAAGGCGCGGCGGGGGCTGGACCACGCCTATAAAGCCCATGATATCGGCCATTTCTTCGAAACCTCGCAAACGGCAGATACCCATCCGAGCAAGCCGCACCCCTCGATGCTGCACCAAACGCTGAAAGATACCGGCGTTGAGGCCGCGCGGGCCGTTATGGTTGGCGACACTGAGTTTGATATGGAAATGGGCCGCGCGGCGGGGTTCAAAACCATCGGTGTGAGCTGGGGCTACCATCCGGTAAGCCGGCTTGGCGCTGCTGATATTATTATTGATGATTTCGCGGCGCTCGATGGGGCGCTGGCCGAGATGTGGAGCTAAGCAATGGCATTTGAATTGAAGCGGTTTTGGGAGCAGGCGCATGTGGTGGCAACCGAGGGCGGCTATACGGTGGCGCTGGATAAGCGCCCGCTGAAGACGCCGTTGAAGCGGGCGCTGATTGTGCCGTCAAAAGCATTGGCCACCGAGATTGCGGCCGAGTGGCAGGCCCTTGAGGGTAAGGTGGACCATAGTAAAATGCCGTATACGCAATTTGCTCATGCGGGGATCGACCAAGCCGCCGATGAGCGGGCAGAGATCGTCGCGAAAACCGCACTTTATGGTGAGACAGACCTTTTGTGCTACCGTGCCGACACCCCGCAAGAGCTGGCCCAGCGGCAAGCCGAAGCGTGGGATCCGGTGCTGAAATGGAGCGCCGAAACGCTGGGTGCGCCGCTTAAAACCACCGCCGGGATTGTGCATGTGGCACAGCCAACGGCGAGCTTGCAGGCGCTCACGGCGCATGTTCAGCCTTTTGAAAGCTTCGCGCTCAAGGCGCTTTATGACTGGGTGACGATCTCTGGCTCATTGCTGATCGGCTTGGCTGTGGCCAAGGGGCGGCTGAGCGCGGCCGAGGGCTGGGCGCTTTCCCGGGTCGATGAAAGCTGGCAGGAGGAGCAGTGGGGCGTGGATGATGAGGCCAAAGCTTTGGCTGACTCAAAGCGCGACACTTTCCTTCTGGCTGATCGGGCGCTGTCGCTTATTTAGTATTGGGGCGCGGCTTTTGGTGGCGCTGCGCAAGATTTGATCACTTGCCGGCGGAAACGGCGAGTTCTGGTTTGTTTAAGGCCGGAATTAATTGAGAAAACGGAATTTTCTTGCGCGGTGTGCGCTGCAACATTGCGAATATTTTTCGGGGCGGCTTCGAAATCAGGCCTAATAAGGTAAGGTCTGCTGACCGAATGACGCCCGCCTCTCGTATCTGCCACATAATCGTGACCTCATGCCACATTCGCAAAGCGAATGATTCGCATAACGAGCGATAATGTGCCGCTGTGGGTGCGGGAATGGTGCGGACTGCCGCGCGTTCTTGTGTTGTTCTTGGTTTGGTGGCGTGGGTGCCGTATAATTACGGTAATTAAGGTAGTGGAGTCTGACCTAATGTGTGTTTTGTGAATGGCCTCTTGACCAATGCGCTCCTAATTGTACAAAATCGCGTGTCTGCTCTTAATGGGCCGCACATCTCAATTTGATTCTGGCAATTGGTGCCGGAACCCCGAAACTTCGGGACCACAGGAAGAGGTAATAATGAAAAAATCTGTACTACTTAGCACAATCGCCGCTGTTGGCGTATTGGCCGGTGCTGCATCTGCTGCCACCCTTGACGACGTAAAAGCGAACGGCGTTCTGAAATGCGGCGTTTCGACTGGTCTCGTGGGCTTTGCGGCTCCAGACGCAAACGGCCACTGGGAAGGCTTTGACGTTGGCATCTGCCGCGCTGTAGCCGCTGCCGTATTGGGTGACCCTGAAGCTGTTCAGTTTGTGCCACTCTCCTCCAAGGTGCGCTTCACCGCGTTGTCTTCCGGCGAGATCGACATGCTGGCTCGTAACACCACATGGACCTTCAGCCGCGACGTTGACCTTGGCTTCACTTTTGTTGGTGTAAACTACTATGACGGCCAAGGCTTCATGGTGCGCAAAGATCTGGGTGTAGCTTCCGCTACCGAACTGGACGGCGCAACGATCTGTATCACAACCGGTACAACAACCGAGCTGAACCTGGCTGACTATTTCCGTGTAAACGGCATGTCTTATGAGCCAGTGCCAATCGAGAACAACGCTGAAGCTCAACAGCAGTACCTGTCTGGCGCTTGTGATGTTTACACCACAGACGCATCGGCTCTGGCCGCGACACGTGCAACTTTCGAGAACCCAGATGAGCACATGCTTCTGCCAGAAATCGTATCCAAAGAGCCACTCGGCCCGCTGGTACGTGAAGGCGACGAGCCATGGAGCGATATCGTTCGCTGGACTCTGAACGCACTGATCACAGCTGAAGAGCTGGGTGTGACCCAAGCCAACGTTGCTGAAAAGGCAGCTGGCACAGATAACCCAGAGATCAACCGTATGCTTGGTTCTGAAGGCAACCTGGGCGAAATGCTCGGCCTTGAAGCTGACTGGGCTCAAAACGTGATCGCTGCTGGCGGCAACTACGGTGAGCTGTTTGAAGCCAACATTGGTGAAACAAGCGCCATTGGCCTGTCCCGCGGGTTGAACGCACTTTGGACCCAAGGTGGCCTGATCTACACACCTCCTTTCCGCTAGGATCTAGAGGTCATATTTAGGGCGCATCTGTAGGTGCGCCCTTTTTTCTAACACCACTAACAATTTTATTCAGCTGGCAGTGGAGGGAAAACCTCCTCGCATAGGCTCGAATATTCCAACCTCAGGAGGGGGAGCGCCATGGCTATGGCCGACCAACCCGCAGGCAAGTCATTCCGACTTAGCATGCTGCTATACGATACCCGCTATCGTTCAATTACCATTCAGGTCATAATGCTCGCCTTATTTGCATATGGTGCATATTGGCTGCTTGATAACATGTATGCCAACTTGGCCGCTGCTAACAAAGATCCGAATTTCGGGTTTCTGTCTCAGCCCGCTGGCTACGATATTAACCAGCGCCTCATTGAATACACTTCGCAAAGCACCCACGCCCGCGCTTGGCTTGTTGGCTTGCTCAACACGCTGCTGGTAGCGGTTGTTGGCTGTATAATTGCCACGGTTGTCGGTGTTTCGGTTGGCGTTTTGCGCCTATCCAAAAACTGGATCGTGTCCAGGTTGATGACGATCTATATCGAGATTTTCCGCAACGTGCCGGTGCTGCTCTGGATCGTGTTCATTAACGCCATCCTGTCTGAAACATGGCCGCAGCCGAAAGACTTCAAGGGTGAGGATCCGATTGCAACCATGTCCCTTTGGGACTCGTTCATCGTGTCTAACCGTGGGATATTCACGCCGGAGCCTGTGTTTTTGGCCGGCGCAAATGTGCTGCTGATCACCTTCATCGTTTCGATCATCGCGATTTTCGTGTTTGGCCGCTGGGCGCGTGCCAAGCAAGAAGCCACGGGCGTGATTTTGCCAACATTCTGGATTAAACTCGGCCTTCTGGTTTTGCCCGTTGTCATCATGTATTTCATCATGGGGCAACCGATTGAGCTTGTTTACCCCGGCTTCCTGGGCCGTGGGGCGATTGGGCCGGATGGCGAGATCATCACCAAAGGGATATTCCGTATTGATGCGGATCGTGGTTTCCATATCCGGCGGTCGCTGATTGCGCTAACGCTGGCACTTGCGCTCTATACCGCTGCGTTTATCGCAGAAGCAGTGCGGGCGGGCATTATGGCGATCAACAAAGGCCAGTCCGAAGCGGCGGGGGCTCTTGGGCTGCGCCAAAAGCGGATTATGAGCCTTGTGGTGCTGCCGCAAGCCATGCGCGTTATTATTCCGCCGCTCATTTCACAATTCCTGAACCTGACCAAAAACTCGTCTCTGGCGGTCGCGGTGGGCTACATGGATGTGACCGGCACATTGGGGGGCATTACGCTCAACCAAACGGGCCGTGCGC
>Ga0256840_1001989_pt1 | contig 18452 bp, 15 predicted proteins | sample 355202metaG_FD_185969 | JGI IMG/M metagenome (GOLD analysis project Ga0256840, IMG submission 185969) | Hydrothermal vent microbial communities from Mid Atlantic Ridge, Atlantic Ocean - 355-202 | ecosystem: Environmental > Aquatic > Marine > Hydrothermal vents | place: Atlantic Ocean: Mid...
TCTGCCGAAAATTACGCACAACAACACCCAGAACAGCACGATATTGTGACCTGTATGGAGATGCTAGAGCACGTCCCCGATCCTCAGTCCATCATTCAAGCGGCGGCGGATTGCGTCAAACCCGGTGGTTGGGTCTTTTTTTCCACCTTAAACCGCAACTATAAATCCTATTTATTGGCCATTATTGCGGCGGAACAAATTCTAAATTTAGTCCCAAAAGGCACCCATACTCACGAAAAATTTATCACCCCTGCCGAGATGGATGCGATGGCGCGACCTGCCGAGCTTTATTTACGAGACAGTGCTGGCATTGAATTTAACCCCCTACTCAATCAATATGGCTTAAGCGATAACGTTGACGTAAACTATCTACTTGCTTACCAAAAAGGGCTTTGAGGAACACTCTCCATGTCCATTGACTGTATTTTATTTGACTTAGACGGTACCTTGCTCGACACCTCATATGACTTTGCCTATGCGCTTAATCAAACATGTCGTGATTTTAATTCTCCCCCCCTGCGCTATCAAGACTTACGAAAAATCGTCTCTCAAGGCGGGCAAGCGATGACACAACTCGCTTTTCCAACGCTGAGCGGAGAGGAACTTGAAGCCAGAAAACAGCACTTTTTAAACATCTATTTTGAAAACATAGATCATCACGCCCACGTTTTTTCAGGCTTAGAAAGCGGCTTACAACGCTTAGCCGAACAACAGATTCCTTGGGGAATTGTCACCAACAAACCCACATGGCTCACCGAAAAACTCCTACAAAGCATCACCTTCCCAAGCGAACCTCACAGCGTTATTTGTGGGGACACACTACAAGTAAACAAGCCCAACCCAGAACCCCTGCTGCTCGCCGCAAAACAATGTGATGTTGATGCCAAAAACTGCCTCTATATCGGCGATCATCGACGTGATATTGAAGCGGGCAATAATGCAGGAATGCAAACCGCAGGTGCTATGTTTGGTTATTTAACCGATGACGATTATGATAACCCGTGGCCGACAGAGCTGTTTTTTGAAACCCCCTATGAAATAAGCCAATATTTTCAACAAATATACCCAACCTACTCCAATTTGAGATAAAAAATATGCAAACGTATTTAATCACCGGTGCCGCCGAAGGGCTTGGAAAATCGCTCACCACACAACTGGTACAGCGTGACCATCAAGTCATTTTATTAGATAAAAATATCAAAGCACTGAATGCACTTTACGACGAATTAAACTCCCCCCTTACCTCACTGTATCCAATGGATCTATTAGGTGCAACGTTAAATGATTATGAAGCGATGCAAGCGAACCTACAGCAAGAATTTGGGCAGTTAGACGGCGTGATACTCAATGCCGCTATTCACCCCGCGTTTACCCAAATGGATCAAATCGATTACCAGCAATGGTATGAAGTTCTGCAAACCAATTTAAACGCCAATTTTCATATTATCCAAAACACACTTCCGCTGCTAATGAACACAGCAGAAGGCGGAAAGGTATTGGCCATATTAGACGGCAGCGTAAAAGAACACCCCGCTTATTACGGCGCTTATGGTGTTGCCAAGGCAGGACTAGAACAGCTCATGACCACCCTAGCCGCCGAACAAACCCACAGTAATATCGATGTTTATACCGCACTGCTGGAGCCGTTTGCCACCGCAAATAGAGGGCGACTTTTCCCAGGCGAAAACCCAATGAAGCTCCCCATGCCTGACGATATAGCACAACAAATTTTAGCGCAACTGCTTGAGAATAAACCGCATAAAAGCATTCAAGCCTTATAAAGAGACCTTTATAAAAAAAGCCAGTTTTTAACTGGCTTTAAAAATTTCTCCCCCCCCTACTAAAAATTCAAACAACAGGTTCTCTCTATTTTTTAGACTTAGAGCGTTTCTTTTTTCGGATAATCGAAGAACGTTGGTGCTCATCCTCTGGAAACACTCGTCCAGACTCCAAACAGTTAAAGATATGACTAAACACCAAGCCAGGTCGCCCCTTTCTTTTTCCATAACGAAAATAGGAATGCCCTTTTAGATCGTACTCATTGTTCACATCATCACAATCCACACGGTACACATTTCGAGGCGTTTTACGCATGTTTTCAGGCCCCGTATGCCCCAATCGACGAGAAGCGATTTTATTCTTTAAATTAAACGCCTTACTCGAACGTAACGCCAAATCGTCCGACGCATGATAGACCACCACATTACGAGAGGCATGGCAGATCAATTCGCCTTTCTCACCTTTTTCTAAGGTCTCATTCACCACATCGGCGGCGACCAAAAAAGCGTTCCTAAAAATCATCGGCACCCCATCCGCCAAATCGTACTTATTCCACGCCACTAAAGTCTCTCTCAGCACTCGATTTCCCATCGAATGTGCCAAAACATTAATCCGTTTTAAGCAAGGTGCTTTCTCGCTTGCATCTTGCAAACGTCGCCAAACCAAAAACTTTTCCAGTACGCGAGAAAATGAGAAGGCACTTTGATCTGCTGATTTCTGGTCATCCCAATAATCTTTCACTAAACCAAAATCATTATCACAAGGCCAAACTAAAGGCACAACCAGCACCTCCTTCTCCTTCTTTTGGTCACACAACGCTTGCAATTCCCTTGTTGCCGCAAACACATCCTCAGGCATGTTAGAAAATCCATGAATATAGATCAAAATTTGCCGATATTTAGAGTCTTTTAAACGCTGTAAAAAGGCAAGACTGCCTATCTCGGTATTGTTGTCTTTACTGGTATTTTCACAAAAAAAAACCGAATTACTCGACGCATTATTATCTAACGCAAACTGAAAATCACGCCCGATCTCTGTGCGAATAGCTTGCTTTGGAAAACGATTGGTTATAAAAATCATAGACACACCCCTAACATATTGCATGACACTACACCGCCTAAAGGCAATGCAAATTAAGAACATATAAAACTCTTAATTCATACTATATCGCTATTTTACCTATCCAGCACGTCTAAATAATGCAATATTGGTAAAAACCCCCCCTGTCGCAAACCAACCTTACGCAATATCCTCCTGAAACAACTTAGGGGCAGAGTTCAGCAGTGCTTTGGTGTATTCGTGTTTTGGAGTAAGCATTACTTGCTCAACGGAGCCTTGTTCTACAATTTTCCCCTCTTTCATCACGGCGACTTCGTGTGCGATGGCGGGGATAATGGATAAATCGTGGGTGATGAATAAGAATGAGAGGTGGTATTTTTGTTGTAGGTCTTCTAATAGATTTAAGACTTGCGCTCGGACGGTGACATCTAATGCACTGGTAGGTTCATCGCAAATAATTAACTCAGGTTCAACGGCGAGTGCTCTGGCGATTCCAATACGTTGACGTTGTCCGCCTGAAAACTCATGGGGGTAGCGTTTTTTATGCTCAGGCAGTAGCCCAACCTGATCTAAGAGTTCTTCAATTCGTTGATCTTGGTTCTCTTTTTTACCCGACCCTACTTTTAGGCTGACCATGCCTTCTCGAATGATTTCATCGATGGTCATACGGGGGTTGAGTGCGGAGAATGGGTCTTGGAAAATGACTTGTACTTTTTTACGAAACGGTTTCATCTGTTTTTCGGTTAATTGGGTCAAGTCTATTGTGGTGCCCGGTTCACTTTTATCTTGATTGTTTAACTCGGCTGAAAGGTTTGAGAAGTTGACGGCGCCTGAGGTGCTGTCGACCAACTTTAATATCGCTTGGCCAATGGTGCTTTTTCCGCTGCCAGACTCGCCAACTAGGGCGAGTGTTTGCCCTTTTTTAATCTGTAAGGTAACGCCATCAACGGCTTTTACATAGCCCACGGTTCGTTGAAACAACCCTTTTTTTATTGGAAAATGTACTTTTAAATCCGTGAGTTGCAACAGTGTTTTTGAATTTACTTCCGGTTTAAAGCGAAGACTTGGAATTGCGTCTTTTAAAAGTTTTTGCGTATAAGGGTGTCTGGGATTTCTGAAAAATTCATTTTTTTCAGCCTGCTCTACAATCTCGCCGTTTTGCATCACCGCCACATGATCGGCCATCTCGTTTACCACGCCCATGTCGTGGGTAATAAATAGGATAGACAGCCCTCTTTTATCTCGAATATCTCTCAGCAGTTGCAATACTTGGGCTTGAATGGTGACATCTAAAGCGGTGGTAGGTTCATCGGCAATCAGCAGGTCGGGTTCACACGCCAAAGCCATGGCGATCATTATGCGTTGTTTTTGCCCGCCTGAAAGCTGATGCGGATACCACTCATAACGCGTTTTCGCCTCTGGGATACCGACCTCTTCAAACAGTGAAATCACTTTATTTTTCGCCTTAGATCGACTGAGTTTTAAATGAACTCTTAAGACTTCCGCGACCTGCTCCCCTACTTTCATGACGGGGTTAAGCGAGGTCATCGGTTCTTGAAAAATCATGGCGATTTTTTTACCACGAACTTTTTGCATTTTAAATTCGGGCAGTTGAAACAGGTCCTCTTGCTCCAATAAAATGGCCCCGGAAGTGACTCGCAGTGCTTCGGGCAATAAGCGCATAATCGCTAAGGAGGTTAAGGACTTACCGCTACCGGATTCACCGACCAGTGCAAAAATTTCTCCCCCCCCTATTGAGAAGCTAATGTTATGAATTAACGGCGTATCATTCACGAACACCGTTAAATTTTGAACGCTTAAGATGTTTGAGGTTTCTGTATTCATAAAATATCTTTTTTAAGTCAGGAGGTTAATACTGGTTAATGCTTACGTCTTGGATCTAATACGGTTTGTACACGATCTGAGAATAAATTGGCGGCTAATACCAGCGTAAACATAAAGGCAAAGGCTGAAAACAGTGACCACCATACCATCGGTTCACGTGCCATCTCTAAACGCGCTTGGTTAATCATGTTTCCCCAACTTGCGGTGGTGGGATCAACGCCAACCCCGACATAAGAGAGTACCGCTTCGGCTAACACTAAGCCACTAAAATCCAGCACCAGAGCAATGAGAACTAAATGCATTAAATTTGGGGTAATGTGCTTTTGAATGATTCTAAACGGACTTAACCCAAAAGCTTTTGCCGCAGTAACATACTCTACTTGGCTAATTTTTAAGGTTTCGGCACGCAGTAAACGACACAACCCCGTCCAACTGGTGAGGCCTAAAATAAAGATTAAAAACAGTAAGCGTAAATCGGCTCGCTCTTCGGTGCTGCCAAACCAATCGCTGTTATTTGCAATCATCACCTGCATCATCAACACGGCCGCTGCAATTAACAGTACGCCGGGAATGGAGTTTAAGGTGGTGTAAAGATACTGAATCACATCGTCTACCCAACCTTTAAAGTACCCGGCACTAATCCCTAAAATTAGGGCTAAGGGTAACATCACCAGCGTCGTTAACAACCCGATCAACACACCGGTTCGAATACTTTTTATCGCTTGATAGAGAACATCTTGCCCTACTTTATCGGTACCCAGCACATGATAATAGTGACTTAAATAGAAGAACCAACTGAACAGAAAGATTAAAACAAACAGCGTGAAATACGCCGCGCCCCACGGCAGTTCATCTTTTGGATCGGGTTGGTTTTCGTAGTAGTCTATGTAGTTTCCGCGTGTTTTTAAAAACCCCCATCCCAAGTGAATGGCAAAAATAATGGCGATGATGATGCAAGTGAATAGAAAAGGAATGGCGGTTTTGACCATCACATCATCTAAAATTGAGTGTTTTCCTGTCCAGTGTTGCCCCCCAAACTGAAGTGGACGATACACTTGAGACACCACTCCCGATTCATCGTAACTAAGGGAGGTGCTGTACTCATGTGTTGCAAAGGGAGCGGAATAGGTGCGTTCAGTCTGAGTGCGCAAGTGTGGCACTAGAATATCCAGCAAGCTTAAAACGCCTTGCTCATGTACAGCAAGTGAGCGTTGTTCAGTGCTGGAATCGGATGTGGGTTGTGTGTATTGAAAATGCACCGAATCCAGCAAGGCAAACAGCAGATAAAAACTTAAAACAATCGCTGCCGACATGGCGACCGGCGATTTTAAAATATTAAACCACTGCTTTCTTATCTGCTCAGAACGCCGAATGGAACGAACCGCGCCAATCAACACCAGGACCAGCGTCCAAACTAAGATGTCCGTCCATAACCATACAAAACTCATGATAACTTCACCCTTGGATCAAACAGCGTATAGGAGATATCCGTTAAAATTAATCCGATGATGTACAGCACTGACCCTAAAAAGACCATCGCTTTTACAATGCCAAAATCTTGGGCATTAATCGCATCGATAGTGTAGCTGCCTAAGCCGGGAATACCAAAGAACGATTCCATGATTAAACTGCCCATAAACAGGGTCGGTATCACCACCACCACGCCCGTTAAAATGGGCAACATGCCGTTATGTAATACGTGGCCAAATAACACTTTGATATCCGTTAGCCCTTTGGCTTTGGCGGTACGCACATAGTCCTTGCTCATCTCCTCTAAAAAGATACTGCGATACCAGCGCATCCCCGCGCCAATCCCAGCAAAGACGCCAATTAAAACAGGTAAAATCAAAAACTTAATGCCCTCCCACCCTTCGGCGTACCCTGAAATAGGAACCCAGTGCCAAGTTTTACTAAATAGCACCTGTCCGGCAATAATATAAAACAGTCCTGAAACGGACATAATCGCCACCGCCACCATCATCGTGATGGTATCCAGTCTTGAGCCTCGAAACAGTACTATCAACAGTGCTAAGGCGATATTGGTCACCAGCCCAATAATAAAGGTTGGGAGCGCAATGGCTAAACTGGGACCCATTCGCTCTTGAATGTCTGCGGAAATTTGTCGTCCTGAATCTGATTGACCAAAATCAAAGGCAAATAGCTTAAGCGACTCTTGAACAAATAAGGTGTGTTGAATTTTATCCAACCCGGATGCGTCACCATTAAAAAACAGCGGTTTGTCATAGCCGTTCTCAACCTTCCAAGACTGAATCATCTCGGGCGTGGTTTGTTTAGCCCCCAGTTGCGCACGCGCCATGTCGTCTGGCGTGTTCACCATAAAAAACAGCGAAAACGTAATTACGTTCACCCCAATTAAGATCGGCACTGCAAATAAAAGTCGTTTAACAATATACTCAAACATTACGTTTTACACTTTATCCTGTTTGTTTGAAATAACCACCGCCGTTTGGCGTTGTCGATAAGCACGCATTAATGGATAAATACTCCCTATGATCAGAAGTATCACTACCACAAAGGGCCACATAACCGGCTGATTCCACTCCGCCTGCTTTTCAAGTCGCTCATTAACATCAATACGTCGGTATTTAATCGTATTATTCGCCAATGGGTTTGGCCAAACATTGTGCAACCAGCTGTGATATAGCGAGAGCGATTTAGGGTAATACCCCCATGCCCAAGGCGCATCTTCTTGGGCTATTTTTAACATTTGTTGAATGATCTCGAAACGTTCTGGGGTATTTTCCATGGTTTTCATCTGTTGAAATAGCCGATTAAATTCTGGATTATCGTAATTGGCACTGTTGATGCCCGAGCCATTGGTGTGAATAGTCGCATTTGCCCCGTTAAGCAAGAATAGAAAATTCTCAGGATCGGGGTAGTCCGCATTCCACCCCCAAGAGAACATTTGTACTTTGGCTTTTCTCACTTTATCTTGAAAACGGTTGTAATCGGTTGAGCGAATGACCAACTCAACCCCTAATTGCGCAAACTGCTTACGGTACCAATTTAGCATCGACTGACTGTCAGGCCCCGTTGCCGCGGTATCGTAATGCAAGGTTAACGGCTTGCCATCTTCCCCAATACCATTGGGATAACCGGCTTCAGCCAACAGTTGCTTCGCTTTCGCTAAAGGTTTACGCTGTATCCGCCCCGCTTTCCAATCAAAAATAACTCGATTGATTCCTGGCTCACCCTCGGTATAACCGAAGATTCCAGGTGGGATTGGCCCTTGCGCCAACTCCCCACGTCCGTTTAAAAAAATGGAGATGTACTCTTCAAAATTAATTGCAATACTCAGTGCTTGACGCAGTTTTTTCTGTTTCTCTGTGTAACCACCCACCACTGGATCGGCCATATTAAAGCCGAAATAGATAATGGTCGGTTGGGTCATGTTTAAAAACTGAATACCTTTCTCTTTAAACTCGTCGGTTAAATTCATTGCACCCGAACTGGAAACCGATACCGCTTGATCAAAGCTATCTGAACTCACACCCGAGGCATCATAATACCCCTGTAAAAATTTATTCCATAACGGAACGCTCTCTTTTTCTAACGAATAGATCACCTCTTTTACAAATGGCAGGGGCTTACCGGCATCCAATAGCAGAGCGGGATCTGCTCCCTCGGCCAACCCATCCGAGGGATAAAGTTCAACACGATAATTCGCATTGGCTAACAGTCTCATTCGCTTATTCGGGTTATTTTCAACCAGTTGATACGGCCCCGTTCCGATAGGAGTGGTATCTAACGTAATGTTCTTTTCAACTAACACCGCTTGCTTATAAAAGGCTTCGGCCTCCCAAGGAATGGGGGCAAAAAAGTTCATGGTTAACCAGTATAAAAACTGTGGGTATTTCTCTTTTATTGTGATCTTATAGCGATACTTATCAACCACTTGAACACCACTTATCTCAAACTGATTTAAGTCAAAATAAAGTGTTTGAACGCGTTTATCTTCTGCTTGCAACGCTGTTTTATACTGTTCCGTGACAAGGTCTGAAAACGCTTTAAAGCCAACAATATATTGCATCATGGAGTCGAGAATAGGCGAATGATTCTGTCTCAACGCCATGCGTTTGAGTGCATACACATAATCTTCAGCCAAAAGCTCTCGGCTGGTTTGATGAGTGAAATCCATCACAGACTTAATTGAGTGAACCGCTTGTTCATCGAGCTGATGATATAAAAACGCCCCTTTTGAATCTTTTGCAAACGCTGGGTGCAGATGAAACTGAATTCCCTCTTTGAGGGTAAATAAGTATTCGGTAAAGGCGATATTAGAGCTATTAGATGAGACAGGATGATGGTTTTTATCTAAATAGCGAATATCAGGCATTTTTTGTAAGGTTAAGGGTTCAAGCGTATAGGGGCGCTTTAAGTAGTGATACTGCAATGGAGGTTCATACACTTGACTCAAAACCGCCCACTCATTTGAATTATAAGAGACAACAGGATCTAAATGTTTTGGCGACTGACTAAAAGCGCTAAACAGCGTAGCAGACCTCACCTGCTCTTCGGAGTAAGGGGTGTTCCAATTACTGGCCGTAGAATTTGTTACATAGGATAAAAAGAGAATCATCAAAAACTTATCAAAAATGCGATAAGTAAATAAAGAATAAAAAGGCGTTGCCATAAACAAATATTTTTTCCTATTTAAAGAGACCCGCTTTAACGGTTATAATGCTTTCAAGTCAAAAGCACATCATACGTCATTTTTTAACCAAAATTAACGTAATTTATACCCAAACTACTTGGAGAACAAAATGGGATTTCTAGCTGGAAAAAAAGTTTTAATCATTGGGGTTGCCAATAATAAATCCATCGCCTATGGCATCGCCAAACAGATGCAAGCGCAAGGGGCTGAAATTGCACTGACCTATCAAAATGAAAAATTAAAAAGTCGTGTTGAAAAAATAGCCGATGAACTGGGCTCTTCCATCATCCTGCCGTTAGACGTTGCGAGTGATGCTGAAATCAATGCCACGTTTACCGAACTCGGTAACACTTGGACTGACGGCCTAGATGTACTGGTACACTCCGTCGCCTTTGCACCTCGCGAAGAGCTAGAGGGTCGCATGATTGATGTCTCGACCCGAGAAGGGTTTGCGATGGCACATGATATTAGTGCTTACAGCTTAACCGCTTGTACCAAAGCGGCTTATGAGATGTTAAAAGCCAAAAATGGCTCAGTACTAACCCTCTCTTACCTTGGTGCAGAGCGTGCCGTACCAAACTACAATGTTATGGGGGTTGCCAAAGCCTCACTTGAAGCGACGGTACGTTATTTAGCCGCCGATTTAGGGCAAGATGGCATTCGTGTTAACGCGGTATCCGCAGGACCCATTCGCACCCTTGCCGCCGCAGGGATTAAAAACTTTAAGAGCATGCTCAATAAAGCCGCTGAATCGACCCCTTTGCGTCGCAATGTGACCATTGAAGAGGTTGGCAACACGGCTGCTTTTCTTTGCTCTGATTTAGCTTCTGGGATTACCGGTGAAATTACCTATGTAGATGGCGGGTACAATATTACGGCTTCTAATTAGAGATTAGGGCAACCACAGGGGGATGCCTCTAGGTGCTTGCCCTATTTCCTTAACCCTAAAACGAAAAAAGCCACGATAAATTTAGACTTATCGTGGCTTTTTAAATAATGGCGGAGCGGACGGGATTCGAACCCGCGACCTCCTGCGTGACAGGCAAGCATTCTAACCAGCTGAACTACCGCTCCTAATTGTATGGTGGGTGATACTGGGCTCGAACCAGTGACCCTCGCCTTGTAAGGGCGATGCTCTCCCAGCTGAGCTAATCACCCTGGGACTTCAATAACCGGTCATCAAGCCGATTATTAAAGGTATTGCATATTACTTTAGATCGCCAAAGCTAAGGTAACTCGCAATAAAAAAGCCAGTCGAAACTGACTTCTAGAATATGGCGGAGCGGACGGGATTCGAACCCGCGACCTCCTGCGTGACAGGCAAGCATTCTAACCAGCTGAACTACCGCTCCATGGTGGGTGATACTGGGCTCGAACCAGTGACCCTCGCCTTGTAAGGGCGATGCTCTCCCAACTGAGCTAATCACCCAATTAAACCTCTCTGTTAAGCCACTCTAGCCCGCTTAATCAAAGTCTTTGTGCTTAATTGATGTGGCGTATTATAGAGTGATGTGAGAGGTTGTCAATCTAAAAAATGAAGTTTTCTTCATTTTTTTAAAACCATTTAATTAACTAACCATTAACCGCTTCTTTTAAGGCTTTACCTGCTGTAAATTTAGGGACTTTAGCGGCAGGAATTTGCATCTCTGCACCCGTTTGAGGATTACGACCGGTACGCGCAGCACGATCACCAACTTTAAATGTACCAAAACCGATGATTGCAACAGAATCACCTTTACTCATCGCATCCGTAATGGCTGAAACGGTCGCTTCTAATGCTTTTGCCGCATCTGCTTTCGTTAATTCTGCACCTTCTGCAATTGCACTTACTAACTCAGACTTGTTCATTGTGTTCTCCGTAAAGTATTAATAATTTAATGCGTAACGCCCCTATTTCGAACCGTTAGTCATTAAATTTTATAGTGACCACGAATTGGGCTTTAGCATTTATAGCAACCAACCCTAGACAGTGTCAAGAAAATAAAGGCGTTTAAGCCAAATTAGTGGCGATTTACCTTGTTTTCAGTCATTTTTTTCGATTCTGAGCCTTTAAGCACCGCATCGTCTATATTTTTTTCTAATGGAACTGGCTGTTTCACTAAAGCTAATTTAAACACTTCATCCACCCATTGTACTGGACGAATATCTAGTTGAGATTTAACCTCCTCTGGTACATCCGCTAAATCTCTAACATTATCTGCGGGAATCAGCACCATTTTGATTCCACCACGTAAGGCAGCCAATAGCTTCTCTTTAAGACCGCCAATCGGAAGCACTTCACCTCGCAAGGTAATTTCTCCCGTCATTGCCACATCGGAACGTACGGCAATATTGGTAAACACGGAGGTGATGGCGGTGCAAATCGCAATTCCGGCACTTGGGCCGTCTTTTTTAATGGCTCCCTCAGGAAAGTGTAAGTGCAGATCAAACGCTTCATAAAAGTTTCCCTCTAAGCCCAACGCCGCTGAGCGACTACGAATCACGCTCATTGCCGTCTGCACCGACTCCTCCATCACACTGCCCAACTGCCCTGTACTGGAGAGTTTTCCTTTCCCTGGCATCGCAGTGGCCTCTATTCTCAACAGATCGCCACCTACGCGTGTCCACGCTAATCCTGAGACCTGTCCAATACGATTCTCTTTGTCCGCTAACCCAATGCGGTAACGTGCCACCCCTAAATACGCTTCTAGCTCGCTAGGTGTAACGGTAATTTTACCTTCTACTTCATGTGTCACCAATTTTTTCACCGCTTTACGGCAAATTTTAGCCAACTCTCGAGACAACAAACGCACCCCTGCTTCTCGGGTATAACACTGAATAATTTCTTGAATCGCTTCTATGGTGATCTCTAACTCGTTTTTCTTTAAGCCATGATCTTTTTCTGCGCGTGGCAACAAGTGTTGAATCGCAATTTTTAATTTTTCAGGTTCGGTATAGCCCGATAAATTAATGACTTCCATTCGATCAAGCAGTGCTTCTGGAATATCCATCGAATTGGAGGTTGCAATAAACATCACATCTGACAAGTCATAGTCCACTTCCAAGTAGTGGTCATTAAAGGTCGCGTTTTGCTCAGGATCTAGCACTTCTAAGAGTGCCGAAGCAGGATCACCACGCATATCACTTGACATTTTGTCAATTTCATCCAATAAGAACAGCGGGTTTTTTGTCCCAGCCGTCTTCATTTTCTGAATAATTTTTCCAGGCAGTGCGCCAATATAGGTTTTACGATGCCCACGAATCTCAGCTTCATCTCGCACACCGCCCAAAGACATACGTACATATTTACGATTGGTTGCCTCGGCAATCGCGCGTGCCAAAGAGGTTTTTCCAACCCCTGGAGGCCCCACTAAACAGAGGATAGAGCCTTTCATTTTTCGCACACGTTTTTGAACCGCGAGATACTCAATAATGCGCTCTTTTACTTTATCAAGACCATAATGCTTGGCATCTAAGAACTGCTGACTCTTGTTTAAATCCTTAGAAACACGACTCATTTTTTTCCATGGAATATCCAGCAACCAGTCTAAATAATTTCGAACAACGGTCGCTTCTGACGATTGTGCCGGCATCATTTTTAACTTTTTCAGCTCGGCTTCTGCTTTTTCGGTCGCTTGCTTACTTAAGCCGACCTCTTTAATACGTTGAGCAATTTGTTCAAACTCACTCACCGCTTCATCACCACCGGCTAACTCGCTGTGAATGGCCTTTATTTTTTCATTCAAATAGTAGTCACGCTGTGTTTTATCCATCTGTTTTTTAACACGCGTTGTAATACGCTGTTCAGACTCTAATAACTCCAACTCGGTTTCAACCATTGCCAGCATTCGTTCTAACCGTGCACTCGTCGCAGTAATTTCCAGCAATGCTTGTTTATCCGCGACCTTTAAATTCAAATTTGCAGAGATCAAATCGACCATTCGGTCTGGGTTCTCTTCTTTTTGAACCGAAGATTTCACCTCAGAAGGGATTTTTTTATTCAATTGTGCAAACGCGGCAAAACGTGTACGCAGTGTACGAAGCAACACCACGCTTTCGACCGAATCCTCTTCGGCTGAGAGCGCTTCTTGAATATCTCCGAGTAAAATAGGAGTGTCATTGATTAGACTCATTAACTCAAAACGCTGGACCCCCTCAACCAACACCTTAACCGTACCATCAGGTAGCTTAAGCAGTTGTAGAATATTTGCCATCGTTCCAATGGTATGTAAATCTTCTAAAGAGGGATCATCTAGCTCGGGGGATTTCTGGGTGATTAAGAAGATTTTCTTATCACCCTTCATCGCTTCATTTAACGTGTGAATTGATTTTTCACGTCCAACAAACAGGGGCATCACATTCCCAGGAAACACCACAACATCCCTTAAAGGAAGAATCAATACATTCATTTTCATACTCACTTGATTAATATCCATCTGCATCCTTTTATCGAACCCAAGTCCTCTCACGTTTCTAAGTGAGGAGTTGGGCGAACTCAGCATAAAGAAAAACCCAGACTAGCTGGGTTTTTTACAATATCAGTTTGTTAAAAGAGCGCGTTAAGCCTTTTTAGACTCACTCTCCTTATAAACCAGTAAAGGCGGTTTTTTGCCTTGAATCACGGCTTTATTAATAACGACCTTTTCAATGTTTTTCAAGCTTGGAAGATCATACATGGTATCCAGCAACAACTGTTCCAAAATAGAACGCAAACCACGAGCGCCTGTTTTACGCTCAATCGCCAACTTCGCAACTTCAGTCAGCGCATCTTTTCGAAACTGTAACTCCGCACCTTCCAACTCAAACATTCTCTGAAACTGTTTTACTAATGCATTTTTAGGTTCGGTTAAAATTTGAACCAACGCCTTTTCATCCAGCTCCTCAAGTGAGGCAATCATCGGTAAACGTCCGACAAACTCAGGAATTAAGCCAAATTTAATTAAATCTTCAGGCTCAATTTTTTGAAACTTTTCTGAGATAGACATTTTATTGTCTTCGCCTTTAACCTCGGCTGAAAAACCAATTCCAACATTGGTTTCAATGCGCTGCTCGATAATTTTATCTAGCCCTTCAAATGCTCCACCCACCACAAACAGTATTTTAGAGGTGTCGACTTGAATCATATCTTGATTGGGGTGCTTGCGTCCACCTTGAGGCGGAACCGAAGCAACCGTCCCTTCAATCAACTTCAAAAGTGCTTGCTGAACCCCTTCACCCGACACATCTCTTGTAATCGATGGATTTTCAGATTTACGGGTAATTTTATCAATTTCATCAATGTAAATAATACCGCGTTCAGCTTTTTCAGGGTCATTATCACAACGTTGTAATAGCTTTAACACAATACTTTCAACGTCTTCACCCACATACCCTGCTTCGGTTAAGGTCGTCGCATCGGCAATCGCAAATGGAACGTCCAATAAACGTGCTAGGGTTTGTGCCAATAACGTTTTACCTGAACCAGTAGGCCCAATCAATAAAATATTACTTTTCGTCAGCTCAACTTCATCTTTTATATGCGCCTGTTGCAAACGCTTATAATGGTTATAAACAGCAACCGATAAGACTTTTTTAGAACGCGATTGTCCAATGACATAATCGTCTAGAATAGCACTGATTTCATGGGGGGTTGGCAAGTTTTCCAATTCAAATTTGCTAACCGCCTCTTCACCAAACTCTTCACGAAGAATATCATTACACAGTTCAACACACTCATCACAAATATAGACGGATGGTCCTGCAATCAGTTTTCTTACTTCATCTTGGCTTTTACCACAAAAAGAGCAATCTAAAGACTCTTCACTCATTGTATTACCCTTTATCTACTTTTTAAAACGCTATCAATTAAACCATAATCACACGCTTCCTGCGCACTCATAAAGTTATCACGATCGGTATCTTTTTCAATAGTCTTCAGCGTTTGACCCGTGTGTTCAGCAAGCGCCTTGTTTAATCGACCTTTGATTTGCAAAATCTCTTTCGCATGAATCTGAATATCACTCGCCTGCCCTTGAAAGCCGCCCAATGGTTGATGAATCATCACTCTGGAGTTTGGCAATGCAAAACGCTTGCCCTTTTCACCTGCTGACAGTAAAAAAGACCCCATACTGGCAGCTTGACCAATACACATGGTACTCACATTCGGCTTAATAAAACGCATGGTATCGTAAATAGCCATACCTGCCGTCACACTCCCCCCTGGCGAGTTGATATACAAATGAATATCTTTATCAGGATTTTCAGACTCTAAGAAAAGCATTTGAGCCACAATTAAGTTTGCCATATGATCTTCAACTTGACCCACTAAAAAAATAACACGTTCTTTTAACAGTCTTGAATAGATATCGTAAGAACGTTCGCCACGGCTGGTTTGTTCGATCACCATGGGAACCAAAACATTGTGAATCATATTATCCATACTTTTATATCTCATCCTAATTTTAAAGCTTTCAATCCAATCCCTCACGTAACATCTGTATTTCTAAGAGTGGATTTAGGCATGATGCAAAAAAAAACTTAACGCCAAACTTAACACAAACAGGTGTCAATTTAGCGTTAAGTTTTAACGGGCTATTCAATCAATGCATTACGCCGCAGGCGAAACCACGTCATCAAAAGACTTTGTTACTTCGGTTACTTTGGCTTCAGACAAGATCTTGGCGGCCACTTTCCCTTCCACTAAAATCGCACGAATTTCATTTTTAGCATTTGGATTTTCAGTATACCAATTAACCACTTCCGCAGGGTCGTCATAAGAGGCGGCTTGATCTGCAATATAAGCATTTACATCGTCTTCTGTCGCTTCAATTTTATGGGTTTTAATAATGTCTCCCAATACAAGACCTAAGGTCACACGTTTTTTCGCTTCCTCTTCAAACTGAGCCGCTTCCATATTTACATCTTCAGGCTTCATTCCTTGTTGCTGAAGGTTTTGCACTGCACGATCCATTAAGTTCTTCACTTCTTGATCTAACAACGATTTTGGCAGTTGAATATCAACCAACGCTTGTAAAGAATCTAGAACAACCGAACGGTTTTTACTCTCTACCGCACGCTCTAGTTCTTTTACCATATTGCTTCTAATCTCTTCAATTAAAGAGGCTTCCGTGCCATCTTCTACACCAAATGATTTAACAAACTCTTCATCAATTTCAGGCAGTTCTTTTGTCATAACCGAGTGAACTGTAATATCAAAGGTAACCGTTTTTCCTTTTAGGTGCTCTGCACGGTAGTCTTCAGGGAAAGAGACTTCAATAACCTTCTCTTCTCCTTTTTTCATTCCCACAATTTGATCTTCAAACCCAGGAATCATACGACCACTTCCTAGCTCTAATGGAACGTCTTCACCAGAACCGCCCTCAAAGACTTCACCATCAATTTTACCCACAAAGTCAATAATCACTTGCTCGCCTAATTTGGCTTTTTTATTGCCATTTGCTGGCTTCCAAGCGGAACGCTGTTCACGCAAACGGGTAATCATTTTAGCGACATCTTCATCGGTGACTTCAGCGTTAATTTTTTCAACGTTAATAGCGCTAAAATCTGGTAACGTAATCTCTGGATACACTTCAAAACGTGCAACAAAGGTGATATCACCATCAGCATCTTTTAAGTCATCAAACGCTGGAAACCCTGCAACATTTAATTTTTCTTGATCCACGGCATCGTAAAATGCTTTCTGTAACGCATCGCCCATCACCTCTTGTCTAACTTGTCCACCGTGACGTTTTTTAACGACACTCATCGGTACTTTACCTGGACGAAAACCATCCATTTTAACCGAGCGACGAACTTCATTTAAACGCTTCTCTACGCTTGCGTTTAGGTCTCCTGAAGGAAAGGTGACAGTCATTTTGTGCTCAAGGCCTTGTTCTGGTTTTTCTACAGTTACTTGCATTTTAAAGTCTCAAAGTTCATGTTTATAAATTGACAGGATTAAGTTAACTCAATCCGTGGGTTAGGATTTACTAAAAATTAGGCTCAAAATTATACTGACTTCACGGCTAAAATAAAAGAAAAACAATCAGATATACTAAAAATAACAGATAAAAACAGTGTTAGAATCAGTAAACTTGAATATTAAAAAGGAATTAAATCATGCCCATTGAAAAAATTGTCTTACTGCTTTCAGGCACTATGGTACTGCTAGGATCAATCTTAACCCTTTACCACTCACCAGCTTGGCTCTACCTAACCGGTTTTGTGGGTGCAAATTTACTCTTTGCTGGATTAACTGGATTTTGCCCGATGGTTAAATTCCTTAGAAAACTCGGTTTTAAACATGGACAAGCGTTTAAATGATTGTTTAAAAAGTCATTAAAATATTCAGGAAAAGTAACGTTCGGCCTCAGAAGAACAAGAGGCCAAAGAGTGTAAGTGATTAGCTATTTTAAGTTAAACTGACTTTACGGCGCGCGGCCATAAAACCAACGAAACCTAGGCCCCCTAACATCATTGCAAGAGTACTGGCCTCTGGAACAGGAGAGATCGTAGTTTTAAGTGTATAGTTCAAAGTGCTAAAATCAAATCCTCCCAAGTCCGGGTTAGTATTGACACTAAGATCTATCTTCGTTGTATAGCTCCCCGACGACAACAAGAATTTTTCAATCACAAACTCATCAACGGATTGAACAATCCCCCCACTGCTGTCATAAATTGCAAAACTATCAATACGTATATCTGAATTTAAAAAGAAACCCCAACCCAGAGAAGCGTATGAATTGAGTCGTATGGATTGCTCTATCTCAGCATCATTTTCTAAAGTAAAATTAAAGATATCCGTAACAGAATACTCCCCTGCATCGAAAAACACGTATTCAACATTCTTTTCATTTACTACACCATAGACCAAATCTAAATCAAATGCCGTGCCATAACTACTGATAGGCTCAGGTATAGGCTCAGGGTCAGAGTCCCCTACAGGCTCTACTATAGACGCACCCCCTCCCACTGCAATCGTTGACGCCAAGCATAACGATGATACAAGCATGACCTTCTTTAAAAAATGCATAAAACTCCCCACCTAATTAAGTAAAACAACCAAAAAATACAGTATATTCAATTAGGGAAAAAAACCACTATAAAAACAAGGAATTAATCTATTTTTAATAGCTCT
>Ga0256840_1001990_pt1 | contig 18437 bp, 16 predicted proteins | sample 355202metaG_FD_185969 | JGI IMG/M metagenome (GOLD analysis project Ga0256840, IMG submission 185969) | Hydrothermal vent microbial communities from Mid Atlantic Ridge, Atlantic Ocean - 355-202 | ecosystem: Environmental > Aquatic > Marine > Hydrothermal vents | place: Atlantic Ocean: Mid...
CCTCTCCTGTCGCCCTATTCCTAAAGCCACTCGCGTTTGTGGACGGGAATTATAGAAAAATCACGCCCCTTTGTCAAGGACTTTTCGGCTAAATTGTTGAATTTGTTCCCTTTCTTGACATTTTTACACTTTACTACATAGAACTTATGTTTATTTATTAGCGTTTTACTTTTAAATGGTCCTCAATATATTTTGCAATACCCATGAGTGTTTCATCGTCATATTTGACACCCCATGCCGGCATATCATCGGACTGAGACCCCCAATGCTCACCCCCATGTTTCGCAAACAAAAATATCTGTTTTTCATCGAGTATGATTTTTGTTAAATCATACGGGAAAATTGACTGTTCCGGATTGTAGGTTGCCACCCCTTGACCGTGTCCTTGTTTACCATGGCAGTATGCACAGGTACGACTGTAAATTTTCTTGCCGCGTTTAATCACCTTCTCGCTTAATGATGAAGAGTCGTACTCATATGCTTTGGCTTCGTCACTACTTTTTTTACCGAAGGTATGATAAATATAGTGCGCAACAGCATGAAGCGAGGCATCGTCATAGACATATTCCCATGCCGGCATACCGGTAACAACAGCACCCCAGTAAAAAGCACCTTTTTTAGCAACATGAAAAATCTGCTCTTCACTAAGAATTGTTTTAGAGAGATTACGCGGCTGTACATTGAAGCCGCCTTGCTCCACACCCTTACCGTCAGCACCGTGACAACCAATACAAGTTTGCTGAAAAATCGCCTCGCCCTGTTTCATAAGTGTTGTATTGATATCTCCTGCGAAGAGCAGTGTACTTACCAGTACGGTCATGGCTACGATTGTTTTCATTGTGATTCCTCTGTAATTTTAAGTTTTAAACGTATTGAGCTTGCCGCTGAGTTCATTCGCGACGCGTAACAGCTTCTCTGAAACATCACTAATTTCATGCAGCTGTTTTTGTGACTCGTGTGACTCTTTTGACAATACCTCAATCTGTTCAATGACGGTTCCGGTCTGTTTGGAGACTTCAATAGAGTCATCCACCGTCTTCTCCACGAATTTTGTTGTTTCATCCATAATAAGTGCCATGGAGTGCATGCTTTCTTGAACGCCGTTGGATGTTTCGGCAAGCTCTTGTGTTTTTTCCACATTTCTGTTAATTTCACCGCTTGCATCGGCAACAGCTTGTACAATGGTATTAACCGTCGCATTAATCTCACTGACACTTTTTTGCGTTCGTTCTGCCAGTTTTCGTACCTCATCGGCCACAACAGCAAAACCACGACCGTGTTCTCCTGCCCGCGCCGCTTCAATAGCGGCATTCAGTGCCAAAAGGTTGGTCTGATCGGCAATATCTTCAATAACCTGCAAGACTCCTTTGACATCATGTGCACTTTCAAGAAGCATGCTGAGACGTTCCGCAAGTTCTGCTTCATTAACGGCATTTTTCTGAATATTCTCTACCATGCCGGTAATATCGGTATGTACTTCTTGCAGCGTACTGTTGACTTTTTGCACATCCCTTCGGGTATCGGCGGCATCTTCAATATTTTTGTCCAAACTGGTTCGTACCTGCATGCTTGTTTCCGTAATAGAGGCAAGCATCTGTGCTTCTCGTGACATGATAGACTCAAACTGGCGGCGCACTTCGTTAAGACGTTTGGAGATATTCATATTTTCCGATCCGGACTCTTTGGCTTCGGCTACCACTTCTTGCACAATCTGTAAAAAGCGGTTGATATACTGACTGGCAATACCTACTTCGTCTTGCGAAGTTACATCAAGACGTTTGGTCAAATCTCCGTCACCCGTACTTAACTCTCGTGTTGTCGTTGTCAATTGGCCGATCGGCTGTAAAATAGAACGTGCCAGAATCGGCATACTGACCACGACCAGACCAATAATGAGAAACAGCAAAGTAATAACTTGCACCTTCATACTATTACGTACGCTTGCGGCTTCCTCGCTCAAACTTTTAGAGACTTTCTGAGCAATACCCGTAACGGTAGAAAGCTGTGCGAAGATTGCTTCGCGCTGTCGATGCAGTTCACGTAATTTATCGATATAGAGGCTGAATCCATCATGATATTGCGTCAATATGGTCTGAATTTTTGCAACAAGAGCTTTATTTTCAGGCTGTTTTCGTACTTTTCGCTTTAAATATGCCGTATAGTTCATCAGCTCTTCAAATTCGGCTTCAACCGTTACATTGCCCTCATCACTCAACAACAACAAGGTGTCTTTCTCTTTCATACGCAGATCTTTAAACATATCACGCAGATTATTAGCAGCAGATGCCGCGACCACACTGTTGCGTATCTGTTTGATTTCAGCACTGTTTTGTACCAGCTCTACTGTGGCAGTATCAATGCGCTGATTGAGGCTTTGAATGGTATCTGTCACTTGCTGTGACTGCTCTGACAATGATTTTTCCGTACTGCGGGTTATTTCAACATTACGCTTGAATGATACAAAGGAGTCCTGCATCTGTTGGGTAATCTTTTTAATATCGGCGGCACTCTCACTCAACAGTCGTCCCTGAAGACTTTGTTGCAACTCCTCACTAATCTTCTCCGCAGAGGCGACACTCGCTACCGTCGAAGCAGTTTTGGTGACATCTTCACGCCATAACAGGCTGTCACGGTTTTCCATATCTTCAAAAAAAATGGTGTTAATATGCATCGCCAGTGCCGCTTCATCATCAATCTCTTCCATCACGCTGTTGTTGTACTGAAACAGTCCATAAAAACTCAACATTAGCAAGGTAATAAAAACTGCCAAGCCGTAAATTTTCACTTTGATTATAGTATTTTTAAACATACCGTACCTTTAAACTTTCGTAATCATCACTTTTAAAACTGACACATTGACATGTAAATTTTAAAAAAGACGCTCTCACATGACGTTACACACATTGTGTTGTGTGTAACGTGTTACGTTATTCGACCACTTCAATCGTCATGTGCATATTGGGATGAATGGCACACTCCACCTCAACCGTACCCGGTTTTTTCATCTCAATCGTAACATCCTGACCCGGTTTTTGCATACCGATATCGAACTCATTGGCTTCATTGTCACTAAATGCATTATGGGCAAACCCGTCATTATTTTTAAACGTGATTTTATCACCTACTTTTACTTTCATTGTCCCGGGGGCAAATGCTTTGCCTTTCTGATTAACGACATGTTCTGAAGCGTGCATTGAAACCGCTAAAACTAACGTGCTTGCTAAAAGTGCTATTGTTTTCATTCGTATTTTTCTCCTCGTATTTATTGTGGAAACTGTGTTGGCTCTTTGATGTTAAGTGGTGTTCCTTCTAACGTTTTTAGAAAATCAACCAACAACTCAAGCTCTTCTTGATTCAATCCGCGATCAACAATCAACGGTGACACTTTCTCACTGTTTGGAAAACGCCCACCATTTCCGCATACTGCCGTTGCTTCTGCTAATGTTTTAATGGAACCGTCATGAAAATACGGACCACTTTTTGTTACATCACGCAGTGTCGGTGTCTTAAATGCATGAAACCAAGCTGCACGTTTCTTTAGACCATATCGACCTTCATCGGCATCTCCTAAACCTAAATTGTGAAAACTTCCATCTGTAAAGTTAAAACCGTCATGGCAATCGGTGCAATGTCCTTTACCCGTAAAGAGGGCAAATCCTTTTTTGGCATTCGCATCAATGGCGTTTTTATCTCCTTTGACATATCGGTCAAACGGTGATTCTGTTGAGACTACGGTGCGTTCAAAAGTAGCAATGGCTTTAGCAAGAGTATCACGAGTAATGCCTTCACCCGGATACGCTTTTTCAAACAGTACTTTGTAACCTTCTATCTTATTAAGACGCTTTAGCAATTCATCAAGATCCATATCCATCTCCACATCGGCTTCAATAGGACCCAATGCCTGCTCTTCAAGTGTTTTGGCACGGCCATCCCAAAATTGACGAATTTGATATGCCGTATTAAGCACCGTCGGAGAATTTCGCGGGCCTTCCCGTCCTTCAATTCCAACAGCCTTAGGGAGACCGTCACTCCAGCCGTTGGCCTCATTGTGACACGTTGCACACGAGACGGTTCCGTCCCGTGAAAGGCGTGTGTCAAAATAGAGAAACGTTCCCAATTCAACACGCTCCGATGTTATCTGATTGTCCTTAGGTGCGGGAATGTGCTCGGGACGAAGCCATTTACTTAGCTCTTCACTGGCAGTTACACTCATGCCCAATATCGTTATGCCGGCAATGAAACGGATCAGTACATTACCGCGATCTCGACTTATTTTCATTTTTTCTCATATAATAAAATGCTATCTGTTATAATATCATAAAAATAATTTAAATAATCTAATTTTAACCTAAATTACGATTTTTTATTTTTTAAGTATTACAAAAAAACTTTTTTTGTTGTTTTTTTGTACGTGTGCAGTGATGATTTATGGTTGGATATATGAAAGTCGTACCGATACGGTGTTAGTAACAAAGAATACGATTGAATGATTTTATGAGTTATTGCGATATATAGCTTTTGGTGGAGCTGTGGAGAATCGAACTCCAGTCCAAAAACCAACTACCCATGACGTCTACAAGTTTAGAGAGATTGTTTCGTTTAATCTTGCTTCACACAACCTGCAAAGCTACGCAAGACGAGCCTCAAGTGTTCGTTGTTTCGGCGAGACACCCGAACAATATATCTATATAAGGGTGATACTTCGAATCCATTCTATATAGAATCAAATGGTGAAGCAGCCCGCCTCTTTCGAGGGGTTAAAAACTTAAGCTACTGCTAAAGCTGGGCGATAATTTGTGTTGTTTGCATTTATGCAAAATGAGCCGCATAACCGGAATGCTCAGCCGGACTTGCAATCAAAGGCAATTGGCTCTTGTCGAAACCAAGTCAGCCCCATATGAGCGCATTATACCATACTACTCATTTATCTTCTGTTTAATGCTTGATGCCAGCGTCGTACACTCTTTGATTTTTTCAGTATAACTCAGATGTTCATCTAAAAGAATGGTAACAAAAGCAGAACCGACTATCACGCCGTCTGCACCTTGAGCTTTCTCTTTTGCCGTATTGGCATTCACTCCAAAACCGACATAGACCGGTGTATGACTGTAGCTTTTTATGTGGCGTAAAATTGCTTGCAAATTCTCATGTTTTCCGGATCCGGTAATGCCGGTATATGCCACCAAGTAGATAAACTGTTTCGCATCAGAGACAATATGCTCAATACGTTTTGGGGAGTCTGTCGGTGCCACAAATGCTATATTTGCCACATTATACTGATTAAAATCTTTACTATAGCTCTGTGCCTCTTCATACGGTAGGTCGGGAATTATCATCCCTTTTACATGTAAATTGGCTGCTTCTTTCAAGAGTCTTTGCATACCATACTGATAGAAAAGATTAAAATAACCCATCCACAGCGTATCGACATGCGGGGCAACCTCTTTGGAAACCTTCAGAAGATCTTCAAATTTAAAGCCGTTTTGCAGTGATCTGAAATTTGCTTTTTCAATAACGGGGCCATCGGCAACAGGGTCAGAAAAAGGGACACCGAGTTCTAACTGATCCACACCGCTCTCACCCAAAGCAAGTGCCAGATCAGTCGTAAAGCCAATATCAGGATAGCCCGAAGTGATGTATGCTACAAGTTGTTTCAAAGAGTCTCCAAATCGGGAAGTTTTAGCAGCGCAAAGTCTATTTTACTCAATTTTTGATCGAGTTTCAGATCATCTTGCCACTGTATAAAAGTATCACTAATTAAGAGCATCCAGTTGACGGTCTCTTTATTTGCCGGACCCTCTTGCGTACGCATGGTCTCTAAGGCATTTTCTACTAACGTCGACAGACGTACCATCGGCTCCATTTTTAGAAAACCGGCAGCCGATTTAATATTATGAAAAATTCGAAACAGCTCATCAACACTGCGTTCATACAGTTCTGATTTTTCCAAATCAATAATAAGCGGTTCCAAAATATCAACCATCATGGCATAGTGATCCAAGAACTCGTCAACAATTTCAAAATCATAGTTGGCCTCAAGCTCTCTGCGTACACCCATGATGAAAAATTCTCCTATTTTGCAAAATTATACCGCATTTGTATAAAGTTTTGTTAAAATCCATCTTACTGACACTGAGGTTTAGCAATGATACAAAAAATGACAATAAATACTATTAAAAAATCTAAAAACACCACACCCTTGGTGATGATTACGGCGTATGATGCACTCTTTGCCAATCTCTTTCAAGAGAGTGCCGATATTATTCTCATCGGCGACAGCCTCAATATGAGTTTTGCCGGTCACAACGATACGCTCAGCGCGACATTGGAGCAGATGATCTACCATACCAATGCCGTCTGTAAGGGTGCACCCCAGACTTTTACCGTTTGCGACATGCCTTTTGGCACCTATACATGTAAAACCACTGCACTGCGTAATGCCGTACGTGTCTTTCAAGAGACACCGGCTGATTCTGTCAAAATTGAGGGAGGCAGCGACAAAGCCGATATTATCAAACATCTTGTCGATAACGGTATTGCCGTCTGTGGACACATTGGACTGTTGCCTCAATCGGTTCGCAGCGAAGGCGGTTATTTGGTGAAAGGAAAAGATAAAGCCAGTCAAGCACAATTGCTCCAAGATGCCAAAGCCGTAGAAGCTGCCGGAGCATTTTGTATGGTCATTGAAGGGGTCAAAGCTGATGTGGCCACACATATTGCACGCACTGTCACTATTCCGGTCATCGGCATTGGTGCGGGTAACGGTGTTGATGGGCAGGTACTGGTTTTTTCAGATATGCTCGGTCTCTTTGAAGCCTTTACACCGAAATTTGTCAAACACTACCTTCAGGGAGCCACACACATAAAAGAGGCTCTGGCACAATACCGCGCCGAGGTCATTTCACGAGATTTTCCCGATGCTACACATACCTATTAGGAGCGTTGCGTGGAACGTATTGTAGAGATCGAAAAATTCACCGCCGATGAAAGTATTGAAAATTCATTACGCCCCAACGGCTGGAATGACTACATTGGTCAACAACAGATTAAAAAAAACCTTAGTGTTTTTATAGAAGCCAGTAAAAAACGCTCCGAACCGCTCGATCATGTTCTCTTTTACGGCCCTCCGGGACTGGGTAAAACAACGCTGGCGCTTATTATTGCCAACGAGATGCAGACAAATATTAAGGTCACTGCCGCTCCAATGATTGAAAAAAGCGGTGACTTGGCTGCTATTTTAACCAATCTCGATGAGGGCGATATTCTTTTTATTGATGAAATTCACCGACTCTCTCCTGCTGTCGAAGAGATACTCTACCCCTCAATGGAAGATTTTCGTCTCGACATTATTATTGGCAGCGGTCCTGCGGCACAAAGTGTTAAAATTGACCTGCCGAAATTTACGCTTATTGGGGCCACTACACGTGCGGGCATGCTCTCCAACCCGTTACGCGATCGTTTCGGCATGAATTTTCGGATGCAGTTTTACACCAGCGAAGAGCTCAGTGAGATTATTACCTTAGCCGCACAAAAACTGGAAAAGACCATTCATGATGAAGCAGCACACGAGGTGGCAAAACGTAGCCGCGGGACACCCCGTATTGCGCTACGTCTGCTAAAGCGGGTACGGGACTTTGCTGATGTCAATAACGAAGCACATATTGATCTGAATCGTACCCGCTATGCACTCAATGAGCTGGGTATCACCGATAACGGGTTTGACGAGATGGATATCCGCCTTTTGGAGCTCTTGGTTCATGCCAAAGGTAAAGCCATGGGGCTTAGCACTATTGCTGCAGCTCTCAGTGAAGATGAGGGTACCATTGAAGATGTTGTAGAACCTTTTTTGCTTGCCAACGGTTTTATCGAACGTACGGCGAAAGGGCGGATTGCTGCACCTAAAGCGTATGAACTCTTAAAGTTTAACTGCCCTGTCGAGACACCAAGGCTCTTGTAATGCAACCCAAATATTTTCTTATTGCTCTGTTTATATTTGCGTTTTACATGCTCTATATTCTCTATCAGCCCTTTTTGCTGACCATTACCATTGCCGTACTGCTGGCTATCTCCACTGCCAATATTCAACATCGCTTCGAGATAATGCTGCATTCCAAGCTTTTGGCCGCATCGCTCTCAACAACACTGCTCTTCGTCATGCTCTTTGCACCGCTGGGCTATACTCTGACAACCCTAACCATTCAGCTCAATCATATTGATCCGCAATCTATTAAAATTGTTTTTGAAAAAATCACCTCCATTATTGACAGCACACCTCCGTTTCTCGATCCGCTCAAAGTCTATCTGCACAGCTGGCTTGAAGAGCTCAATATTGGCAGTTTTGCCTCCAACGCACTGATTGTTGCCGGAAAAATTGGAAGCTACAGCGCCTCCTTTGTCAAAACCTCTTTTTTAATTATTATCTTCTATTTTTTTGCCCAGTATAACAGCCGTGCAATCTCCGACTTTTTAAAACGGGTCATTCAGCTTCCGCAACAAGATGCAACACTGCTGGGTTTTGAAATCAGTTCCGTCATGAGCGTGGTTTTTTACTCCATTATTGTCACTGCCATTTTTGAAGGGGCGCTCTTTGGTGTTGCCGTCTCCTTCATGGGATATGACGGATTGCTTTTTGGTATTCTTTACGGTTTTGCGTCTCTCATTCCCGTTATCGGGGCGGCACTGATGTGGATTCCGTTTATGATTTATGAACTGGCCAAAGGCAATGTCGAGTCGGCAATTTTCATTGCACTCTATACCATAATTGTCATCTCAGTTATTGCCGATACGTTTATTAAACCGATGATTATTAAATATATTAATTTTAAACTCGTCACAACCGACACCAAACTCAATGAGATCGTCATCTTTTTTGCCATTATTGCCGGATTGAGTACCTTTGGGTTTTGGGGTATGATTTTAGGACCGGCAATTACTGTCTTTTTTCTTTCTCTGCTTACCATAGTCGAAAAACACCAGCAACAAAGCCGTTTTAACGAGTAGTACGTTGACGCATCCATGCCCAAGTTGCTGCGGCACCGACAATCATTAACAGACTTAGCAACTGACCTTGAGTCAACCAGCCGCAACAGATATAGCCAATCTGTACATCGGGTTCTCTCCATATTTCGGCAATAAAGCGTGCCACACCGTACAGCACACCGTACAGCAAAATAAGCTCTCCTTCAAACCTTTTTTTCTGACGATACATGTAAATCAGCACAAATACAACCACTCCTTCCAAAAAAGCTTCATAAAGCTGCGAAGGGTGGCGCAGTGTACCGTGTACATAAATTCCCCATGGTACTTCCGTTGCTTTACCAATGAGTTCTTGATTTAGAAAATTGCCGATACGTCCAAATACATAGGCCAAAGGAACAGAGACGGCAACCAGATCCATAAGTCGTCCAAAGGGGAGCTTGTGACGGCGATGGTAAAGATACGAAGCAATCAGCAATCCAATCACGGCACCATGAAAACTCATACCCCGAATACCGACAAACTCTCCGTCCATAAACGGATTGAAAATTTGCCACGGATGGGTCAGATAATAGAGAGTATGGGTATCATAAAAGAGAATGTAGCCCAAGCGTGCCCCCAAAATTACACCGATTTCTACCCAAATAAAATAGTCATCTAACTGATTTTTACTTATTGCTATATGATCTTTGCGTACTATCCATTTGGCAATATAGAGTGCACTGATGAGTGCTAAGACATACATCATGCCGTACCAGTGTACGGGAATAGAGAAAAGGTGGAAGGCTACCGGGTCAAACTGTTCATATATATGGTTCCAAAATGCCATATCACTCACCTCCGCTTAAGATCTTCAATGCGGTAAGTAAAGAGTTCGCTATCTTCATTAACCACATAAATTGTCTGCTGCGACAACGCAACCCCTTCAACCTGGCCTGCATCAATAGGCTTCTTGTAAATTTTACCGTCAAAAATATTCTCGCTTTTTTTAGTCGGTTCCAAAAGATAGAGCATATCATACGTCAGTACTACAATATAACGCCCGTTGCTGTCGGCACCGGTCACTTTGCCGTCTATGGGGTAATCAATAATTTTTTGAGCAATACTGTCATCTACTTTATAGAGTGTCGTATTACGGTCTTCACGATGTTTGCTCAACAGATACAGTCTGTTATTAAAACTAAAAATTGCCTCACAGTCATAGTTTTTGACATCACTGCCGTGCTGATCCGAGTAGGTGAAGTGTACGGTTTTTTTTACCTTGATCGTGTCGGTTTGATACGGATTGGGCTCATCGATAATATAGAGTTTTAAATTCTTACGTTTACTTTTATTGTTTCCAAAATCGCCAATAACAATATCGCCGTTAATATAACTGATATCTTCCCAATCACGATGTTTGGCTTTTTTAATCTTGACGGTGGCGACACACTCTAACGTATTTTTATTGACGGCGTACAATCGAGGCTTGTCCCCAGAATCGTTATGCATCCAAAAGATATCGGGATATTTTTTAGAGTGCAGTAAACCCGATGCTTCAGTGATTTTTTTACATGTAATTTTCTGTGGAGGCGCTGCAAATACAATCCATATCACAGTACCCAACAGTAGCAATACTTTCATTTAATGTTCCAAAATATCGGCAATCAGTTCAATCGGATTTTTAAATACCGTTGTAACATCTGCCTCATACATCGCATTGTTAATCTGCATGCGACAGGCACTACACTCTGCCGAGACAATCTGTGCACCGGTTTGCTTGATCATGGCAGCCTTGGGACGCCCAGCCGCTTGAGCAAAATGAAATTTTTCCGTCTGCATCGTCACACCGCCAAAACCGCAACAGGCATTGGAGTCACTCATTTCAACAAGCGTGTAATTATGTGCAATGAGCTTTCGCGGCTCTTCATAGATCCCCTGCATCTTACGGGCATGGCACGGGTCATGATAGGTTACTTGCAGATCACTGCGCTGTTTTGATGCTAACAACGCATTGAGTTGCGTATGTTGTTCCAACCACTCCGTCGCCATAAAAATTTTACGTTTCAATGCCGTAGCACGCTGCAACCATTCGGGTTGGTCATGAAAAAAGTGCTCATAGTCAACACTCAACATAGCACTGCAAGTCGCTTCTGGAACAATAATGGCTTCAACCTCATCAATAAAACTCTCAAAGTATTCAATATTTTTTTTGGCATTATGATCAACCGTAGCAAAATCTCCGGTAAAATATGCCGGTGCTCCACAGCAAAGTTGCTTCTTGGGAATGAATACATTAATCTCAAGATGTTTGAGAATTCGTAAGAGTCCCGAACCGATTTGCGTGTAATTATAATTTCCCAGACAGCCAATAAATATAGCCACTTGACGGGTTCCGCCATTGTTAATATACTCAGGATTTGCATTTAAAAAAGAGGTTTTTCCCATTGACGGCAAGAGACGGTCTTTTTTAATAATGGGTAGAGAAAAACGCGGCTCCATCGACGCAATCTCTTTTTTGATCTTAAAGCCGCAGGTCTGAAACACGTAACCCATTTTAAAGAGCAGGTCCATGGTTTTACGATGGCGCAAGAGATAAAAAAATGCCTTTTTAAACCATGCAATCCCGTATTGCTGAGCAATATCGGAGCGTACCTGTTCAATAATCATGTCGGTCGGCAGGGATTTGGGACAGACATCCACACAGTTCGTACATAAAAAACAGCTCTCAAAAATATCTTTGGCGGTTCTATCCAGCTCTAAGTCTCCCCGCTTGTAAGCACCCAAGAGATCAATAAAGCCGCGCGGACTGGTGACCTCATCGGCATTTACGTTATGAATGGTACAGACGGGAATGCATTTACCACACTTAATACAGGCGTCGGACACTTCCGTAAAATCGAAAATTTCTTCAGGTGTTTTAGGCACTTATACCGTCTTTGAAAAGGTTTTCTTTGATGCGGCATGCTTAGACATATAGGCATCAAAAGGCATGCAGATATTTCGAATAAGCAGTGTTCCGGTATCGGAACATTCAATTTTATCGTCTGATATCATCACCAGTTCTTCATTGACCAAGGGCTGCAATGCGGTAATTGCGTCAGCAAAATAGGTGTTAAAGTCAATATCGAACTTGGCGTTAAAGCGCTTGATGTCAAGTTTAAAATTACTCATAAGCTCCATAATCACATACTGACGAATCTGATCATCTTCAGTCAGCAATATACCGCGTTCAAAAGGGAGTTTTCCCGCTTCAATAGCTGCTTCATAAAGTTTCATCTCTTTAAAGTTTTGTGCATAATAATCGGTACCTTCTCCAATGGAGGTCAGACCGATACCGATCAAGTCGGCACCGCCTTTGGTGGTATAGCCTTGAAAATTACGGTGAAGTTCGCCTTTTTCTATGGCTAAAAAGAGTTCGTCTTCGGGTTTGGCGAAGTGGTCCATTCCAATCATTTTGTAGCCGTGTGAATTTAAAAAGTCAATAGTATGCTGCATAATCTGAAGTTTCTCATCAGGAAGCGGCAACGTCGTTTCATCAATTTTTCGCATGGTCTTTTTCATCCACGGTACGTGCGCATAGTTAAAGACGGCAAAACGGTCCGGATTGAGTGTCAGTGCCAGCTTCAGGGTCTTTTTAAAGGTCTCGAGTGTCTGGTACGGCAAACCGTAGATCAGGTCAATATTGACACTTTTCATCTGATATTTTCGTGCCAACTCCATCGCATCTTTAGAGATTTCATACGACTGCACGCGATGCACTGCTACCTGAACTTTTTCGTCAAAATCCTGAACACCGAAACTCACACGATTAAAGCCGCCCTCACTTAATACTTTCATCTGGTCTTCATTAATATGGCGCGGATCAATTTCACACGACACTTCGGCATCGGCAACAAAATTTTTAAAATACGAACGAATCATCGCAATGACCTCTTGAAGTTGCTCGGCACTGAAAAACGTCGGTGTTCCACCGCCAAAGTGCATCTGAATGACTTCACGCGACATATCGAGATGTTTGCTCAAAATCTCCATTTCACGTTTTAAATACTCAATATAGCGCAGCATCTTCTCCTCTTTGGAGGTAAAAACCACATTACAGCCGCAAAAATAACAAGCATTCCGACAAAACGGCAGGTGAAAATAGAGCGAAAGCGGTCGATCGGTCTCTTGATTTTTCAGCTTATTGATATAGGCGTCATAACTGTATGTATCGCTAAACTCTAACGCGGTGGGATAACTGGTATAGCGGGGGCCGGGTTTGGAGTATTTGGTAAATTTTGCAAAATCAAGTATCATCGAAGACCTACATGTAAATTAAAGTTAGTACGCGATTATGCCAAGGTATGGTTGAAGGTGGGCTAAAAAAAAGGAATTATGTTGAGATTTACGGCGGCATAGCAGCAAATGCTATGCCCTAACTCTGATTATGACTCTTGAGAATTAAGATAGTCATGCGAATATTAATGGCAATAAATCGAATAATCTGCCACAGGACACAGGTTCGTAAAAATTTCTGCATTCCCAGCGGCACCATTGTTCCCGATTGCGCACTGTAGGGTTGTATGTGCTGTACGTGTTTACTCTCTTCTTGAATCTCACTCATGATATTGTCCTTTCTTTTTTATTCAGGGATTAACGTCCAACCCGGTTTGAGCTGTGCTTTCCAGATAAAAGCGTAATGCAACAGGTGTTTCACCCAATGCGCCGCCAATCCGATCTCACCGGTCGTTCCGTTAATATCACGTCCGGTTCCGGGGTACTTCTCATAATCGGGAATAATCGGATAGACGGTCATCGCCGCCGCCGTTCCGCTAAAGAGCCCTTTTCCGGCCGATGCCACACATGCCGCACCCATTTTAGACATGTTCGCCGTGTGTGTCGGTGTTTCAGAAACGCCTTTAATCATATCGCATACGCTTTGTGCAACGGCTTTGCCCATCATAGCCGAAGGCATTCCCGTGCGCGGCGGTGTCGGGTTGATCGGCGTACCGTTTGGTGAACTCATCGGTTTGGAGATGATATGTGGCGGCGCAAATGCAATGCCGACGGCAAACATATTTTTATAGGTTGGGTTTTGCAACGTACTGGGCCAATCCTGCGGTTTCCACTCTTCGTAAGGTTTGGGCGTATAGTCGGCATCGACCTTCATAAAACCGTTGGGTGCAAAAATATCAGCGGTAATATCTTCACCTGTTTTGCTAAATGCCTTAAGCCCCACACCCGCAAACGGCGGAATCAGCATGGCAAAATCAAACTCCTGCTCGCCCGTCGTACCGTCAAGCGATTCGTAGGTTACTTTTCCCGCTTCGACTTTATTGACATGGGTACCGAGTATCCAATCCAGACCACGTTCGGAATAAAGTGATTCGGCAAAAACTTTTGACGAAGTAACATAACCGCCCATTTTAAAGTGCAGACCGCCCATACCAAAATCACCCAAAAAGGATTCGTTTGAGATCCAAATCATTTTGGCTTTGTCACGAACCCCCTCTTCTTGCAGTTTATGTTCAATATTAAAAATATATTCAAATGCCGCTCCTTGGCACGTACACATACCGTGTCCCGTACCGATTAAAAAGGTCTGCTCTTCACCCGCACGCATCTTCTCAATACACTGTTGTAGCGTCTCGGCCGCATGTACTGCATGATCTGCCGTACAGACAGAGACCGTGTGACCTTCATCAAGTCCCGGAGTCGCTCCAAAATTCAGCTTGGGACCGGTAGCATTAATGAGGTAATCATAAGCCACCTCTTCGCGCTCACCCTCTTTATCCTGTCCGGTGTACTCAATGGTTACAAACGGAGCATCAATAGTGTCACTACCCTCCGGATTAATAGAGATCGCTTTCGCCTGCTTGTAGGTAACACCGGCTTTTTCATAAACCGGAGCCAGATCAAACGTGACCTCCTCTTTACTCATCTCACCCACACCGACCCAGATATTGGAGGGAATCCAATTCCATTTTGAGTTTGGGGTTACGACGACGACTTCATGCTCGTTTCCAAGCCATTTTGCGGCAAATGATGCTGCCGTATGTCCTGAAACTCCGGCACCAAGAATTACTAATCTTGCCATGTTGCACTCCATTTTTGATTTCGTTCTAATACAATTCATAAGTCAATATTATAATATGAACTTATATCTTCTTAGCACTCACAGTATAGAGAATAGTTTATAAATTCAAACTGAAGAAAACTAAAAGTGTTATCTTTCTAATTATAAAATACAATTTCGTGTTAATTTGTTACATTATGAACGCAAGACAACATTACTGCTGCTTGAGTATTTTCTCTACGATCTCATAAACATTCTTTGAAAGCGTCTCAACTCCCATGATGGTTTCTAAGGCACGCTGCATCTCGTGTTGATTACTGAGCTGCATCTGCCGGTAGGTTTTAAAAGCACCGGCAAGTCCCGATGCTATTGAAGGATTTATGGCATCAAGCTCTATGATCTTTTCGGCAATATAGCCATAACCGCTGCCGTCAACAGCATGAAAATGGAGAAAGTTTCTGGTAAATGTTCCCAAAAGAGCACGTACAAGATTTGGAACTTTCATGTCAAAACATCGGTCCTTTTCCAATGCTTTGACACGTTCAAGTGTTCCCAGACGTTCCGAAGCTGCTTGCAGTGCAAAATATTTATTCATAGTTAAGGCATCATGAGCATATGTATCATAAAACTGTTCAAGCGCCTCGATAGCTTTATGCGGGGCAACCTTCTCAAGCAGTGCCAATGCCGCAATACGGTCGGTCATGGTAGCCGACTGCTCATACTGCTTTTGAATGATATCGACAACAGAAGCGTTCTCAAGACGTGCCAAATAGGAGAGAATTCTGTTTTTTAAAGCACGCTTTCCCTGACTTGTTGCATCGAGACACGTATTATGCGGTTCATGTAACTTGCGGTACAAGCGCATCATAACCTCTTCATGGGTTTGCGCCACTGCCAGCATCAACGTCTCCCGTGCCTGATACAATGCGGCAACATCAATATTGCTATGCTGTTCTTGCATTAAAAGAGCCAGCGACGGCAGCTCCAACAACTCCGCCTTAAAAAGCAGATCAATGCGCTCATCGATCAGTATCGCCCCGAATGCTTCAATAAAATCAGTATGTTGACGCGATCCCATCATTACGGCAACGGCTTCCTCTTGTGCTGCCTCATAGCGAACAAAACCGTCGGTGTCATGTTGCATCAAGAAGATGTTGTCTACGCCTTTTACATGTAATTTAATCGGTGCGCTAAACTCTCTGTTGAGCGAGAGTTGTGAAAATGCTACCGCATCTTGAAAAACAAAGGTCTCTTCTTCTTGAGAAATAATGATAATACCGCGATCGATTAAAGGCTGTTTGGCAATACGCATCGGAATGGTTTCGCCGCGTTCATTTAACAGTGCCAAACGCAGCGGGTACATATAGGGGAGTTGCTTTTTGCCGTTGACATCATCAGGGATAACCTGTTTACATGTAATTTTGAGCTCAGCGGTACGGGCATTGTAATCGGTACGGACATGCAGTTGAGGAGTACGCATCTGTGTATACCATCGCTCAAACAGTGTAAGATCAAGCGAGGTGTGCTGCTGCATCGCCCAAAAAAAATCTTCGGTTCGTACTGATTTACCGTCAAAGGTGTCGAAGTACCGATCCATTGCGTGACGGTAAGCCTGCTCGCCCAACAGCGTGTGAAACATTCGAATCACTTCCGCGCCCTTTTCATAGACGGTAGCCGTATAAAAGTTATTGATTTCCATATAGGAGTCCGGTTTAATAGCATGTGCCGTAGGACCGGAATCTTCAACAAACTGGCGTTCACGAAGTGCTTTAACGTCACGAAGGCGCTGCAGTGCAGTTGAGTTCATATCGGCACTGAAACACTGGTCGCGAAAAACAGTCAGTCCCTCTTTAAGTGTTAACTGAAACCAGTCTCTACAGGTAATACGGTTGCCCGTCCAGTTATGAAAATACTCATGGGCAATCACGCTTTGAATGCCCAAAAAGTTTTGGTCGGTTGCGGTCTGCGTATCGGCAAGCACATACGCCGCGTTAAAAATATTGAGCCCCTTGTTCTCCATTGCACCCATATTAAAACTATCGACGGCAACAATATTATAAATATCCAGATCATACTCCCTGCCGTAATGCACTTCATCCCATTTCATAGCATCTTTGAGTGCCTGCATGGCATAGGTACATTTACTCTCATTGCCTTTATCGCAATAGATATTGAGTTCAATACAACGACCTCTGCATGTCGTAAAGTTGTCACTAACGACCCCCAAGTCTCCCGCTACCAGTGCAAACAGATAGCTGGGTTTGGGAAATGGATCGTTCCATACCGCATAGTGACGCTCTTCGTCCCAATCACCGTACCGGTCTCTATTGCCGTTACTGAGCAAAACGGGGTATGTTTTCTTGTCGGCAATGATGGTTGTCGTAAAACGGGTCATATTATCAGGACGATCCAGAAAATAGGTAATGCGTCGAAACCCCTCCGGTTCATTCTGCGTACAAAAAATACCGCCGGAGCAGTACAGCCCTTCAAGCTCTGTATTGTCATGCGGATAGAGTGTTGTGACAATTGTCAAGCGACACGGAAACGTAAGATGCAACAAAGTTAACGTCTTCTCGTCGCGTTTCACAGCATCCGCTCGAAGTGTTGTCCCGTTATACAATACCGAATCAAGCTGCAATCTCTCGCCGTGTAATACCAGCGGGCTATCCGGCGATGCCAAAGCCTTGACGTATAATTGTGAGGTCACTACGGTCTTGTCATCATCAATATAAAACTCCAACTCGCACTGTTCTATCTGAAAGGTCGGTGCTTGATACGCTTTTAAATAAGTCATTGTTGTATTGGTCATTTGCTATCCATAAAATTTTTTCGTATCATACCATCTCTTTTCTTGACGATTTAATTAAAAATATTTCTGTGATGTCCGATTTACTGATATCTCAAACTATACTATGAGGATGCACCCATGAGTAAACCGTCGGCGTTAGGAGATGAAATTGTCATCAAACCTCACGAGTTTATTGTCTCAAAAACCGATATCAAAGGAAAAATCACCTACTGTAATGAAGTCTTTATCAAGATGTCCGGTTACAGCGAGGAGGAGCTGTTGGGCAAAGCACACAACATTGTACGCCATCCCGATATGCCCAAAGCCATCTTTAAACTTTTGTGGCAACGTATTCAGGCCAAACAAGAGATCTTTGCCTATGTTAAAAACCTCTCTAAAGACGGTCGCTACTACTGGGTCTTTGCCAATATTACAGCATCAGTAGACAATCTTGGTAATATCATCGGATACTACTCGGTCCGAATACAGCCAAATGCGCATGCAATTGCTACCATTAGCACACTGTATCAACAACTCATAGATATTGAACGGCGCGAAGGAGTTGACGGGTCAATGCGCTATATCCATGAACTTTTAGATAAAAAAGGAGTCTGCTATGATGCATTCGTTATTGCC
>Ga0256840_1001991_pt1 | contig 18434 bp, 17 predicted proteins | sample 355202metaG_FD_185969 | JGI IMG/M metagenome (GOLD analysis project Ga0256840, IMG submission 185969) | Hydrothermal vent microbial communities from Mid Atlantic Ridge, Atlantic Ocean - 355-202 | ecosystem: Environmental > Aquatic > Marine > Hydrothermal vents | place: Atlantic Ocean: Mid...
CAAAACTCCCAAAACGCTTTGTCTTAATTCTTCTACATTGTCTTCGGTCAAAGCTTTTTCTACTGCAAAAGTAAATCCCTCAGCCATATTTCCTCCCTTACTTCTCATATTTTTTAGCAACTACCTTTTTTTGAACAAAAAAACAAGCGCCGATGTAATTGCAAATCAAATATCCAGCTTAATCAAAAAAACAAAAACCCCTCCTTCTTTGACAGAATTGTCAACTCATAAAATTTCATAAAACCAGAAAGTTACAATGTGTTATTAAAAAACATAAAATTTTTCCAACTACCTACTAATATGAACTTAAAATAGGGAGTTGATATGTGTCAATTGTACTATTGGTCCTAACTGTTAACAATACTTTCTGAATATTTTTCTGAGCAGGAAAATAAACATACCCCATTTGAGTCATCAAAGGAGGAATAGGATCTTCTTTCCAAGCATAAGTTCTTACTTCTTGAGCAATAACATTACGTAACCTTTGTTCTGCTTCTGGAACCTTGCTAAGGCTAAAAGCTCCTCCCCCTATCGCTCCTCCAATAGCTGCGCCTTTTACAACATTATTTCCTCCTAGTGCAGCAAACAAAGCCCCTAAGCCAGCTCCTACGACTGCTCCCAAGGTTCCAGAGCGTAAAACATTGCGAGAAGTTTGTTTAAAAGACTCAGAAGCAAACACTAAACGAACAGTTTCATCGGGTGAATATGCTAAATACTCTCCCATAGTAGGAGATATGCCATGAATTTCACTCCTTAAAATATAGGGTTGTTTTTTACTTTTATTTTTAAAAACAATAAACACGGGTAATACTCCAGCCTTAAGATAATTAAGGCCTTGTCCTTCATAACGATAACGCAAAACAGCAATATCCCAATCAACGGTTTTTATACTTCCATTAACTTCAGATGGTTCTATTACTCTTTTAGGTTGGGGCAAGGGATGAGTGGACATACACGCTGACAGGAATAAAAGCATCACCAAAATTACAAAACTTTTCTTTGTAGGCATAAAAATTACCCCCCTTAACCAAAATAAAACAAAATTTATCCGCGACTAAAAAAATTGATCCCCACCGTCTTTTTTTTAAGGATATAAAAAATTAGCAAACAATGCAAGATTGCATTTTTTACAAACATAATTTAATTATGGTTTAATTTCCTAGACTCAAAGAGGAAGAACCAATGAACAAAGTAAAGACACTAATTATCACTGGCTATGGCACCAATTGCGATCAAGAAACTGCTTACGCAGCAATCCAAGCCGGGGCAGATCAAGTAACGGTTTGTTTTTTTTCTGACTTATTAAATGAAAAAGTAAGCTTAACTGATTATAATTTTTTAATTTTCCCTGGCGGTTTTTTAGACGGGGACGACTTGGGGGCAGCGCAAGCTGCTGCTATTCGGTGGAGGTATGCGACCACTCTTTCTGGGCAAAGTTTAAAAGAACTTTTAGAGCAATTTATTGCCCAAAACAAACTGATTCTAGGAATTTGCAATGGTTTTCAGTTGTTGGCCAAATTGGGATTGCTTCCGGCGTTAGGTAAAAATTACTTTCTAAGACAGATCAGTCTCAGTTATAATGACTCAGCTCGGTTTGAGGACAGATGGGTCCACTTAAAAGTAAATCCGCTTTGTCCCTGTATTTTTACCAATGGATTAGATAAACTGTACTTACCGGTGCGGCACGGTGAAGGAAAGGTTATTCCTCTAAACGATCAAGTTTTAAACGATCTTGTCCAACAAAACCTAATTGCCTTACAATACGTTGATCCTTTAAGTTATGAACCTACTCAAAACTATCCAGCTAACCCCAATGGCTCTCCTTTGGGGATAGCAGGGATAACAGACCCTTCCGGACGAGTTTTAGGCCTAATGCCTCATCCAGAGGCCTATAATCATCCTACCAACCATCCTTTTTGGACCAGACAAACCAAGCTTCCCCCCCTTGGTATTGCTTTATTTCGCAATGCAGTCGATTATCTCAAGCAATTATAATTGGCGTTTTTTTATGGAGCAGGCTTTAAAACAGGCTAAAAAAGCCTTAAGGGCAGATGAGGTCCCGGTCGGGGCCATTGTCTTAGATGCGCGCACTCAAGCTATTATTTCTAGTGCTTACAATCAAACCATTCACTTAAACGATCCTACTGCTCACGCTGAAATTTTGGCCATCAGAAAAGCTGGGCTCAAATTAAATAACTATAGATTGACTAATTGTTTATTAGTTGTAACCTTAGAGCCATGTATTATGTGTTTGGGAGCCATAGTTCAGGCAAGGTTACAAGGAGTAATTTTTGGGGCAAAAGATCCCAAAAGTGGAGCTATTTACTCCTGCATAAACTACCAACAGCTAGCTGGACTAAATCACAATTTTTGGGTAATAGATGGAGTCTTGGCTGACCAATCAGCAAGTTTACTCCGTCATTTTTTTCAAAACAAACGCAAAATCAAGGAGAGGTACCGAAGTGGCCGTAACGGGGGCGACTCGAAATCGCTTTGTCCTAGCAACAACTAGGGCACGTGGGTTCGAATCCCACCCTCTCCGCCAACTATAAAAAAAATGTATGCAAAAACTTTCAAAAATCAAACAGAGCTCATTCTGGCCTCTGCTTCACCAAGGCGCCAAGAACTACTGAGTTTACTTGGAATTCACTTCTTTGTTCAGCCAAGCACTATCTCTGAACCTGAACCTGCGCCCAACCAATCTCCCCAAACTTACGCACTTAACCTATCCCAACAAAAAGCAGCTGACGTAGCCCAAAAATTTCCCCAAGATGCGGTTTTGGGTGCAGATACTATAGTAGTTTTCAACGATAAAATCTTGGGCAAACCCAGAGACCATAAACAAGCCCTGGACTATCTTTTATTGCTCACAGGTAAAACCCATACGGTAATCACGGCAGTTACGTTGATCGTAAAGGGACAAACCTATTCTTTTGCCGTTCAAACCCAAGTTAACATGGCCAATTTTCCCTTGGAGATCCTAAAAAAATACGCTGCTAGTTCTGAACCTCTGGATAAAGCAGGTGCTTATGCCATTCAAGGAGAGGGCAGTTTTTTAATTAAATCCATCTCTGGTTCGTACACCAATGTGATCGGTCTTCCTTTGACTGAAACCACCAATCTGCTTCTGGAGAAAAAAGTAATAGTTTAAATCTTTATGAAGAACAAAACCAATAAACTCTATCTTTACCTGGCCAGTCTTGGCCCCCTTGGCTTTTCTCCGTTTGCCCCCGGAAGCGTAGGCTCGTTACTTACTATAGTTTTACTGGGAACCTACCCTCTTTCTTTCTGGGACAAACTGATTTTAGGACTTATAATTTTTATTGGAGGAGCTTATATTTCCTCTCAAGTAGAAAAAAAGCAACACCAAAAAGATCCCTCTTTTATCGTCATTGACGAAGTAGGCGGACAGTTAATAACCTTTTTGTGGATAGACAAGTTAAATTTCTGGATGCTCGTCCTGGGATTTATTATTTTTAGGATCTTGGATATTTTTAAACCCTGGCCCATTTACAAAATAGAAAAACTCCCCAGAGGATGGGGAATTATGGCGGACGATTACCTGGCCGGTCTTATAGGCAGTATTTTTTTGTATGGAATAAATTTTTACCTATAATAAAATAATAAAACAAAATACATATAAAAAAAACTTTGAACTTATTTTAAACTGACTTTATGCCAAGAAAAGCCAACCAGTTCTTGGGTGCCCACATGTCAATAGCCCAGGGCATAGACAAGGCCATTGACAGGATTCAAAAGGTAAAGGGCACGGCCTTACAGTTTTTTTCCAAAAATCAAAGACAGTGGAAATACAAACCTCTTTGCTCACAACAAATCCAATCATTTAAAGCCAAATATCAAAACTGGGGACCTTATCCTCTGGTCATTCACACCTCATATCTTTTAAACCTAGCCTCTCCTGACTCAAACCAATATACCAAATCCATTCAAGACCTTCAGGCCGAACTAAAGCGAGCAAATTTGCTTGGAGTTCACTACATTGTAACCCACCCCGGCAGCCATAAAGGTGCTGGCCTTAGTCAAGGTTTAAACAAACTAAAACAAGCCATTAGACAAGTCTTTTTAACCGTACCCGAGTTTAAGGGCTGGCTTTTACTGGAAAATACCTGTGGAGCGGGGAATCTTTTGGGAGGCAACCTTGAAGAATATCAAACGATAACGCGAGAACTCTCTGATTTAAAGGTAGGATTTTGTCTGGATACAGCCCATTTATTTGGTTTTGGTTATGACTTTAGAACGCCTAGCACGTACCAGCGACTCAAACAAATTTTGGACAAGACCCTTGGTCTAAAAAACATAAAGCTTTGGCACTTAAACGATTCTCTAGAAGAACTGGGCAGTAAAAAAGACAGGCACTATCATATAGGCCAGGGGAAAATTGGTCTAAATGGTTTTAAATTTATCTTGCAAGACCCAGACTTTACCCCTTTACCCAAAATCATTGAAACTCCAAAAGAAAACAACTGGGATCAAAAAAATCTAACTACATTAAGAAAACTAATCCCCAAAACATAGCGCTTATATTCACAATTATCCCCCAGCTTAAGTAAAGCAAGCCCAAACAACGCTCTACGTCTTTTATTGTTGGCAAAACGTCTACACGTCCAAGCTTAGGCTTTTTAACCTTTTGGCCAAAATAAGTACTTTCTCCTCCCAGTTCTATGCCCAAAACCAAAGCCATGGCTGCCATGGGCCAACCTGCGTTGGGACTAGCCATCTCTCTTGCCTGTTTAGCTACTTTTTTGAGCTCTATTTTTTGTCCAAGCACGCGTCCACTTAGATAAAAGATAAAGGCTGTAATGCGGGCTGGCAAAAAGGCAAGCAGGTCGTCTAGCTTTGCTCCTCCCCATCCCAGTTGGTGATAATAAGTATGCTTATATCCCCACATGGAATCAAAAGTCGAAATGGTTTTATACAGCCACAGCCAGGCAGGGCCACCTAAAAACAAGTAAAAAAAGGGAGCAACAAAGCCGTCATTAAAGTTTTCTGCCAAGGTTTCTATCAAACCCTTAACGATCTCAGTCTGATTAAGGTTGGTAGTGTCCCGACTAACCAGAAAACCGAGTTGTTTTCTGGCTAAGGGCAAGTCATTTTGCAAAAGCGCAGTCAACACTTTTTGTCCTTCCCTAAGCAAACTACCCCAGGCCAGGCCCGCATATCCCAAATAAAGCGCAAAGATCCAACCGAGAGACTTTATGTTGATTAAACAATCGACTCCCCAGGCTATACCCAAACTCAGCCCAAGCACACTGATCAAACCGGCCAGCCAATAATTTAGCTTAAAACGTAAGATAATCTTTTCTAGAAAAGAGATAATCCAGCCAATGGCCTGGACAGGATGGGGAAAGTGCAAAGGATCCTTAAAAAATAAGTCTAAAAATAGACAAATAAAAACCAAACCACATTGCATAAGCTATTGACACCAGGTTAAACTTACCCCTAAAAACTGTCTATGTCTAAATCCCTGTCTAAGTTTAAACCTAAAAAGATTCTCATCTGCCAATTAAGACAAATTGGAGATGTGCTTTTAGCCACACCAGCGGTAAAATTACTTGCCCAAAAATTTCCCAAGGCCCAGATCTACTTTTACACAGAAAAAAAGTGCGCTCCTCTTTTAGCTTACAATCCATACCTCAAGCAAGTAATAACTTTAGATAAAACTAAATTAAAAAATCTCTGGCAAGAAATAAAGTTTTATCGCTCTGTAGCCCAAAAAAACTTTGATCTAATCGTAGATTTTCAGCAATTACCCAGAATAAAATGGGTCCTTGGGTTGTCCAAAAGCCAGGTAAAACTCACCTATACCCCACCCTGGTACAATCGCTTGCTTTACACTCACTACACTCACTCCTATCCTGGTTATGCAGCCTATTCCAAGGCAAGTATCTTGCGGCTATTGGGCATAAAACCTCAAATGACTGCTCCTCAAATCTATCTCCAAGCTCAAGAACTAGCCTGGGCCAAACAATACGCCCAGGACCACAACCTGGGAAACTTTTTTTTGACTATGGACCCCACCCATCGCCGTAAGACTAGATGCTGGCCAGCCAAGTATTATGCCCAACTCGGCCAGATTATTTGCCAGCACTATTCTGGGTTAAAAATTCTTCTTTTATACGGACCAGGAGAACAAGAAGTGGTTCGCTCTATCTACCAGCAAGCCCCTCAAGTCTTTGTCTTACCTGAACGTGTGTTAAGTCTTCGCCAGATGGCGGCCTTAATTTCTCTGGCCAAACTCCATCTTGGCAACTGCTCTGCCCCCAGACACATTGCCGTAGCCGTAAACACGCCTTCTTTTATTATCTTGGGAGCCACCAGCTCTGCCTGGACTTATCCCCATCCAGATCATCAAGACGTATCATTGGGCCTTGCCTGTCAGCCTTGCAATCAAAACCAATGCCAGCACCTAAGCTGTCTGCTCCAGCTCACCCCAGATAAAGTTTGGACCAAACTTGGTCTTCACTTAAAACAAATCCTAAAAACACAATAAAATAATTTATACCTACAATTATCTGACGTAACTGCAAAAAGTCAAAAATTGTGTTTTTTGACAAAACCGTTCGCTTGTAATAAGATGAAATTATTTGGCTTTTTATACGTTAAACCTTGTCAATTTCTCCCAAAAACACTTTTTGCAGTTGCCTCTTATCTACCAAGCATATCCTTTAAACCATTAAAGACGCACCTACAAAAACTCTTTTTATATAGATATTAATCAGGATTAAGCGAAAATATTTAATTATTTAAGAACATTGTCGACAGGATGTTTTACCGGAAAATGCAATCTTTAACTTTTTGCAATTGCGTCATCTAAATTCTTCTGTTGGCTTAGGAGTTGCTAATAAAGTACCATCTAACATTTATGCCTCTTCCCTGGAGTATAATCTTATTACAGCCCCTTAATGCCTTTAATAGTTTGCGTAAGCTGAATTCACTCCATTGAGGAAAATTTTTTTGCAATTCCTTACAATTAAACTCCTCTACTGCTCTCATAAAGTCTTCAGGGTTTTGATAGGTATTTTTGATTTCGTAAAACTCTTTGGTTCTTTGTCGATTAACGTAGAAGAATAACTTTTGGAACAAATCAAAAAAGCAAAGTTTTAGCAGTTTTCCATTTCCCAGATTTTTTCTGAAGTTAAGTTATGTTGCCAATTTTTTAAATTGGTACTCTTTATGGCCTTGCCTAAAATTTTTTGATAGGTGTTCAAATCAACCTCTCTGGCTCCAAACATCTCGACGTGCTTTGACTTTTGTTGGCAGTCAATAAACAAAAACTTATTTTGCCGTAAAAAACAGATCAAGTGCCACAAGCCCACCTTAGAGGCATTGGAGACCAGATGAAACATGGATTCCCCAAAAAAGGCCCGACCAATACTTACTCCGTAAAGTCCGCCCACCAACTTATCTTTCTGCCAGACCTCAACCGAATGGGCATAACCAAGTAAGTGTAAATGAATATAAGCTTGCTGCATTTCAGGAGTAATCCAGGTTTTTTCTCCTTGTGCTTCTCTTAACCTGGCACATGCCAAAATCACTCGTTCAAAACAACGATCAAAACTTACCGTAAATAGTTCTTTTTTCAGAATACGTTTAAAACGTCTGGGCAAGTGGACGTCTTTTAGAAAAATTACTGGTCTGGGAAATGGCGCCCACCAGAGAATAGGATAATCTGCCTCATACCAAGGGAAAATCCCTTGAGAATAAGCAAGAAGCAACCTTTGGGGGGACAAATCTCCACCTACGGCCAAAAGACCATCGGGATCAGCTTGATCCACAGGTGGAAACCAGAGTTTATCTGACAAAAAAGCAATCAATTTTTAAAAAATTAAATCAAGAAAGCATAGGTTTGGTTTTTTCTTGGACTGCAAAGACCAGTTTGTCCTTGTTTTTGGCCAATTTGATTTTGACCACACTTTTTTTGGGTAAAGTGCCGCTTAAGAGCTTTTCAGCCAGAACGTCTTTTATTTCTTGTTCAATGACTCTGGCCAAAGGCCTTGCCCCAAAGCTGGGATCGTATCCTTTTTGGGCAAGCCACTTTTTGGCCCCTGGAGTCAAATGCAATATAACTTGCTTATCCTTTAACTGGGCATTTAATTCTTGCAAGTACTTTTCCACGATTAACCCCATCACCTCACCACTCAAACCTTGAAAAGGAATAATTCCATCCAGTCTATTTCTAAACTCGGGGCTAAATAGCTTTTCTGCCTCTTTTAATCCCTTATGGACCTTATCTTGACTGGTTTCTGCACCAAAACCTATGGAATTGGCTGACATTTCTCTAGCCCCTACGTTGGAAGTCATAAGTAAAATTACGTGCCTAAAGTCTGCTTTACGCCCAGTATTATCGGTCAAGGTGGCGTGATCCATAATTTGCAACAAAATGTTAAACAGTTCAGGGTGAGCTTTTTCTATTTCGTCCAGAAGCAAAACGCAATGCGGGGTCTTGCGCACGGCTTCAGTAAGCAGTCCTCCCTGATCAAAACCAACGTATCCTGGAGGAGCGCCAATCAGACGCGAAACCGCATGTTTTTCCATGTATTCACTCATATCAAAACGCAAAAAACCAACATTTAAAATACGAGAAAGCTGCTTGGCCAGCTCGGTTTTGCCAACCCCCGTAGGTCCAATGCACAAAAAACAAGCCATGGGTTTATTTGGCTCACGCAAACCAGCCCTGGCTCTGCGAATGGCCTTGGCCACCAGCTCTATGGCCTGATCCTGCCCAAAGATAACCTGTTTTAACTCCTTTTCAAGATCAATGAGTTTTTGTTTTTCGCTGCTCATAAGTTCCTTGGGAGGAATTTTCACCATGTTGGCAATAACCTTTTCTACGTCCTTGGAAGTAACTATTGTTTTTTTTCTCTGGCCCAGACCCTGTAGCACCAGAATAGCCCCGGCTTCGTCTATGACGTCTATGGCCTTATCTGGCAAAAACTTATCCTGAATATATTTGGCCGAAAGTTCTGCGGCCGTAATCAAGGCCTTAGTCTGATACTTGACCTTGTGATATTGTTCGTAATAACCTTTTAGGCCTTGCAAAATTTTTACTGTATCCTGAACACTGGGCTCGGTTAATTCTATTTTTTGAAAACGTCTGGATAAAGCTCTGTCTTTTTCAAAGTGATTGCGATACTCTTCGTAAGTAGTAGAACCAATACACTTGATCTCACCAGAGGCCAAAACCGGCTTTAAAATGTTAGATGCATCCAAAATACCCGTACTTCCACTACCTGCACCAACCAGAGTATGAATTTCATCTATAAATAAAATTGCATTTTTTTTGTTTTTTAATTCTTTAATTAGTTTTTTTAACCTTGTTTCAAATTCCCCCCGATACTTGGTCCCAGCAATAAGCAAGCCAAGATCCAGGGCATAAATTTTAGCCCCTTGAAATGGTTTGGGAACTTGTTTTTGGGCAATGCGCAAGGCCAGGCCTTCCACCATAGCGGTTTTACCCACCCCAGGTTCACCTACCAAAATGGGATTGTTCTTTCGCCTGCGCAATAAGACCTGAATAATCCTTTTTAATTCTTCGTCCCGACCAATTAAAGGATCGATTTTGCCTTGTTTGGCTTTTTTAACCAGATCCACGGTAAATTTGTTTAAAGTCGTTTCCTCTTGACCAGAATTAGGAGAAGTTTGCTGCTGGACGTGAGTTTGATGCGGAGTATCTGGTTCAAGATAGTGAGCTACGTATTCAACCAAGTCTATACGGGTAATCCCCTGCTGACGTAAAAAATAAGTAGCATAGGCTTCTGGCTCATCAAAAAAAGCTACCAAAAGATCTCCTACAGTAACGATATTTTTGCCTGCAGATTGGGCGTGCATAATTGCCCTCTGGAGTACGCGCTGAACGCCAATGGTCTGAATAATATCTCTATCCACAGTAGAAACTGTCTCCTGCTGGGAAAAAAATTTTTCGAGCTGATTTTGGAGCTCTATAAGATCTGCTCCCATGTCTTCTAAAATCTGTCGGCCTTTTTCTTCTAGGGTATAAGCAAATAACAAGTGCTCTAAAGTCAAAAATTCGTGTTTTCTTTTTTTTACCTCATGCACTGCCCGGGTAAGAATTCTTTCCAGTTCCTTACTCAACATCAAAAAGCCTCCACAATTAAAAATTAGCTGCAGAATTTCTTTTAGCCAAGTTTTATTTATTTAATAACTAAAAAATAGCCAAATATACGGTTGTGGTTATGGTTTTGGTTATCAATTAACCCAAAAATTAGTCCAATTTAGGCCTCTTCCAAAGTGCACTTTAAGGGAAAACCGTGTTGTCTAGCCATTTGCCGAACCATCATGACTTTAGTTTCTGCAATTTCTAGGGGATAAACCCCACAAACCCCTAGGCCTTCGTTGTGTACTTTCATCATAATGGCATAGGCCTCGGCTGGAGACTTGTGAAAGATTTGCTCCAAAATCTCAACCACAAAATCCATGGTCGTATAGTCGTCATTGTGCAAAAGAACCTTGTACAGCTTAGGTTCTTTGATTTCATCCTCAACGATTTCTTTTATATCTACTTGTTGATCTTCTTTTAAGGCCATGTTTTTTTTATTAAATAATTTCAAAAAAAAGTCAATCCAGACAACTATTCGTCTAACATTCTGTTTCTCAAGATAATTTTTTTATTTTTTTAGCCATTGACAAAAGCCTATTTTAGTTGTAGCTGAATTCATATCCAAATTTTAGGAGGGAAAACTATGTCTAAAAAAAATTACTTATATTTGCTGGGGTTAATTTTTAGCCTTTTTTTGGGGTATTCGGCCCAGGCCAAAATTATTTACCTGCCCAAGGCAGATAACTTTATCTTTTTAACTGACGTCTCAGGCTCAATGGCCATGCACGCCGGTAAAAATTTAAAAATCGACTTGGCCAAAGACGTATTAAGCAAAATCAACCAACAACTTCCACCTTTGCAGGCTAATTTTGGACTACTGACCATAGCTCCTTTTCAAGATATTCTTACTCCCTGTCCTTATGACAAAATAAAATTTAAACAAGCAATCAAAGAAGTCCCCATTATTAAACAAATATTTGGCAGATATACTCCCTTAGGAGAAGACCTTAAAAAATTACAGCCTGTTCTCGATAAAGTCCAGGGTTCTACTAGAGTCATTGTGCTCACCGATGGCGGATATAACATGGGAGTATCTCCCAAACCAATAATAGAAAAAATCTATCAAAAATATCCTAATGTCTGCTTCCACTTTATTGCCATTGCCAGCAACAAAAAACAATTGGCTCTTTTAAGAGAGCTGGCTCAAATCAAAGAATGCTCTACCCTCGTCCAAGGCAAAGACCTTACTGAAGGCGATCTCACAACTTACCTAGAAAAGGTCTTTTATACCAAAGAAATCAAAACAGAACCACCAACCTCTCAACCCAAGCCAGAAGTTAAACAACCAACAACTCAACCCAAACCAGAAGTTAAACCAGAAGTTAAAGAAGAAGTAGTGATCAGCTTTCACGACATTCTTTTTGATTTTGATTCCGCTAAAATTAAACCAGCAATGTCACCTATTTTAGATGAAATCGTCTCTATTTTAAAAGAACATCCTAACAAAAAAATCATAGTTGCCGGATACACTGATAGCACAGGACCTGCTAGCTATAACCTTAAACTGTCTAAAAGAAGAGCAGAAAGTGTAGCGAAATATCTGGTAGATCATGGTATAAATGCTGAAAGGATCAAAACCATTGGTTATGGAGAATCTCATCCTAAATATGACAACTCCACCAAACAAGGCCGCAGATTAAACCGAAGGGTAGAAATAAAACTACAATAATTAACATCTTGACCCATGGCAAAAACTGATTTTAACACAGTTGTTTTGTTTATTTTGATAATACTTAATATATTTTTATCCTCTCAACCAGTTTTTGCCATGGATAACCAAAAAATTAAACAACTTAAAAAAGAATTGTATTCTTTCTCTCATAAATGGATTAAAAAAGTTCAAAAACATTTAAATTATACCAAAAACCATCCTAAAATAAAAAAAAATAAAGATAACTCCTATACATTAGAATATTCCCAGATCGCCCCAACCAGCTTACAAACCAATGTAAAACAACATCAAAAAACATATTTAGGTATAGTCAAATATAAAGAAGTTATTTATCGTGCCTCTGCTAAAAACAAAAATGATTTGAAACAAATACAAGCTACTCCGGTAAAAGTTAGACATATAACAGAAATCTTTCGTTATACTCCTAATGGATGGAAATAGTTCTTCTTTCTATTTCACTATGTCCAATATTGATATTTCTAATATACATTAAATTTTGCAGGGACGTTTTTAAAGACGTAACTGCAAAAAACAAAAAATTGCTTTTTTTTTTCAACAAATTGGCATATAACCTGTTTAAATAATTGAATGTTTGCCTTACAATTTTAAGCCAAACTAGAAAAAAGCAGACGTGTCTCTAAATCAAATTATAATTTTTTAACTTTTTATATAGATAAGTTCTTTCCAAACCAATTTGACGGGACAATTCAGAAATGTTTCCTTGGGCCAATTTAAGATGGTGAGCCAAAAAGCGTCTTTCGAATTCACTTCTAGCCTCTTTAAAGGTAAGTTGGCTATTTTCCTTAGACCAATCTTGGTTAAGAGCAAAGTTTGACTGACCACTCTTTTTAAATTCTGGGGGCAAGTCGTCTAAACCTACCTCCTGACCTGCATACAAAATAAACATACGCTCCACAAAATTTTTTAATTCACGCACGTTACCTGGCCAAGGATATTGAACCAAAGCAGCCAAGGCCTCTTTAGCAAACTTTAATGGTTTAAAGTTGTGTTCTTGACTCAAAAGCTGCACAAACTCTTCTAAAAGCAAAGGAATATCCTCTACTCGCTTACGCAACGGCGGAACATTTAAGGGAAAAACATTTAAGCGAAAGTACAAATCCTGTCGAAAATTGCCTTTTTCAATTTCTTGTTCCAAATTTTTATTGGTAGCTGCAATCACCCGTACGCTCACTTGAATAGTCTTATTGTCTCCTACGGGTTCAAAACGCTGTTCCTGCAAAATGCGCAAAATCTTGGCTTGGGTTTTTAAACTCATATCTCCAATTTCGTCCAAAAACAGTGTACCTTCATGGGCCAAGGCAAACTTACCTATTTTATTCTCAACAGCTCCAGTAAAAGCACCTTTTTTGTGACCAAACAATTCAGATTCAATTAGCTCTTCAGGAATGGCCGCACAATTTACCGCAACCAATGGTTTGTTTGCTCGCTTGCTTTGCGCGTGAATGGAACGAGCTACAATCTCTTTACCAGTACCATTCTCTCCTGTGATCAAAACCCACGTGTCTGTAGGAGCAACCTGAGCAATAAGTCTTTTTAATTCTTGAATAGGTTGGGATATGCCTGTGAGTTGAGTAATCTTGGGCGAGACAGATGCACGCAACGCTTTATTTTCCAAACGTAATCTAGAAAGTTCTAAGGCTTTTTTTACGATAACAAGAATCTTTTCCAAAGATAATGGCTTTTCAATAAAATCATAGGCACCCATTTTAATAGCTTGTACAGCTGTCTCAATGTTGGCGTGACCAGAAATCATTACTACAGGAAGCTCGGCAAATTTGGATTGAATAATCTCTAACACCTGTAAACCGTCCATTCTGGCTTCAGGCATCCAAATGTCTAAAAAAATCAAATCCGCTTGCGGCAAAAGCTCCAAGGCTCGTTCGCCCGAGTCTGCCTCCAAAACCGTGTAGCCTTCATCTTCTAGGATGCCACGTAAAGAAAAACGAATGTCTGCTTCGTCATCCACGATTAAAATATTTGCCATTTTGTTTCCTAAAACAAACTATATTCGTTCAAGAAGACAACTCAATAATAAAGACACTACCTTGCGGTTCATTGCTCTCAACCCAAATTTTTCCTTTTTGTTCAGCAATTAAGGTTTTAACAATGGCTAACCCCAAGCCTGTACCCTCTTTTTTCTTGGAAAAATAAGGTTCAAATATAATATCTTTTTCTTCTTTGCTAAGTCCTGGGCCATTATCCCAAACTTTTATCACAACTTTGGACAAGTCAGGTTGGCCATCTATCTTAACTCCAATTACTTTTTGAGATTTAGCCTGCACTGCTTCTATCGCATTTAAAATTAAATTAAGTAAAACTCTTTTTAAAGCATTCTCGTCAAAAAGTACATTAGGGACATCTTCAGCTAATTCTAATTTCCACTCAATGTTAGGATAAGTTTGCTTAAAGTCATTTATCACCTCTGCCACTACCCTGCGAACGTCTCCTTCCTCTAAATTAACCGCAGGCAATTTGGCAAAGTTAGAAAAGTCAGCAACCAAAGATTGCAAGTGCTCCACTTGCCTAATTATGAGTTGGGTACACTCTCTAAAACTTTTTTCTTGTACTTTATGGGCAAACTTCTTTTCAAGTCTTTGAGCAGATAGCTTGATGGGAGTAAGAGGGTTTTTAATCTCATGGGCCATTCTTCTAGCCACTTCTCGCCAGGCTGCCAAACGCTGCATCTTTTCCAACTCGGTTATGTCTTCAAAAACAAAAACCATTTCTCCAAAATCTGCTCTAGCCTTGTCCAATTTTAGGGCATTGACCAAGAGCTTTATCTTTTTTCCCTCTGCTTCTAACTCCAGTTGACGTTGCCACCTGGCATTGGCAAAAAGATTTAAGTGTTTTTTGACCTCAGTAAACAATTGAACATACTCTCCCTTTAATAATTCTTCTGGTTTTTTATTTAAAAGAATCTCTTTTTTGATTCCCAAAATATTCTCTGTCGCTTTATTTACGGTTACGATCTTGCCTTGTTTATCTAGAGAAACCACTCCTGAAGTTATGGTATTGAGCACGGCTTGAATGTAAGTATTTTGGGCCAACAATTCCAAATTTTTTTGGGCAAGAGTTTTGTTAACTGCGCTCAACTCTTGTTGACTCTTTTTAAGATCCCTAGTCATTTGATTAAAAGAATTAATAAGAAGACCTAGTTCATCATCAGCCTCATCTTCAAGATAAACGTCCAAGTCTCCTTTGGCCACGCGTTGAGTTCCAACGGCCAAGGCCTGAATCGGCGCAGAAATTTCACTGGACAACTTAAATCCAAACCAAGTCGAACCAAACACAATAACCAGGGTGATCACTCCCAAAGTAGTATAAAGAACCCACTTTAAAGGATATTTCAGTACTTTTAGCTTTTTATACTCTTCCAACCCCTTGGCAATGGAATCCAATTTGGACGCCAACCCTTGAGGAAGCAATTCTCCAGCCACTAAATACCCTGTTTTGCCTTTATCAACTGGCCAAGCTCCCACCAACAAATCGCCAAACTCGCTTTTATAAATGGTGCTAATATACTCAGACCTAGCTGCTAGACGGGAAAAAAGCTCTTTTTTAATTTTGGGCCAAGCCTTTTTCCACCTTGGATCAATATGCCAATTGGATTCTTTTTTTTGGAGAGAAAGCACGCCAAGCAAACTTAGACGAAATTCTTTTTTTTGCTCTAATAAAAACCGGTCCATCCCTCTACCGCCCCACAAAAACTTTTTCTTTCTAATCTGCTGGACTAAGTATCTTTCTAAATTGGCCAAACGATCTTGCGAAGACTTGTAAAATATTGTAGCTACCTGCAAAGACCCTTCCAGAGATTTCTCTACTTGAGACTTAAACCAAAAATCTACAGAAGTTTGAACCAAACGCACTGAAATAAAAAACATCAATAAAGTGGGAATAAAAGAAAGAAAGAAAAAAATAAGCACTAATTTCATCCGCAACTTAGAGCCAAGAACGTTTCGCCTGCGCTCTACGATCAACTTAAAGATATTTCTAATGACCAGAAATAAAACTAAAACCAATAAAATCAAATTTACGTTAAATAAAATCAAGAATAAATATGAATTGATCCCAAAAGATTTGAGTTCAATCCACGTCAAACCAACTATTAACAAAATAGCTAGTAAGGCAAAAATAAACTCGCGCTTTCTTCTCTTCCGTTCAAGCTCGTTAAATGGAGAAACTTCTATTTTAAAAGACATAAACAACTTTAACCACAAAGTTAAAAAACTAGGTTAATTTTAATTCTGCGAACTCTAATAAAGTTCTAGAAACTGACTATCTTGATCAAACTAAAACAAGAAAACCATTAATCCTGCCAACTAAAAATGACTATAAAGTTAATTCCATAGTAAACGTATCTGGGCCACTTAAATTAAAATTCCAAAAAAATAAAATGGTCTTTACCCAAGTAGGGACATCCTGAGAGGTTACTTGAGTTTCTATGCGGATCTTATACTTGCCCGGACGAATCTTATTCCACGGACCTAAACTTAATTTTATTAATTTAATATTTAACAGAATTTTTTCTAGTTTTTTAGATAAAAATTTTCTTTTGCCCATAGTTAGAATATAATTATTTTGAACCATATCTTTGGACAAATGCATTACAAGCAACTTGCTAGCAAGAGTAGAGTCCCAAAATATACTTTTTGCTTGCAACAAAGAGGTCCTAATCTCAATGTTTACTTTTTTTCCCTCATCTAGGGCAGAACGAATAAGATAGATTTCGGGGATGTCTAGTTTAAATTCTAGATTGATCTGATCGTGCAAGTTATCTAAAGTCAAGTCGTTAATTTCTATGGCTAAACCTAGTTTGGCTAAACCAAAAACAATCAAAAACAGGATAACTAATTTCTTCATAAACTTTCCCTAACCTAAAAACAAAATTAACTAAAATGAAATATTAGCTCATTCCCTTCAGGTTTGTCAAAATTTGTTCCCAGCTGTCTTTTTTCGTAACAGCGCAAAAAATCAAGATAAACAGTCCAAAAAACAAAGTAAGTAGCTTTGAGAAAAAAACAGATTGATTTTTTGCCTATATCTTATATGAATAAAGTTCATTGCCAATTGAAATTAAGGAGACCTAAAAATGCTTACCCAATTGCTGCCTCAACAAGAATTTTTTATTTCCTTGGAATTCTTTCCACCCAAAGATAAACAGACCTGGCCCAAATTTTTGGCTGAAGTAGAAAAGTTAAAAAGAGTAAATCCTTTATTTGTTTCTATAACCTACGGTGCAGGCGGAAGTTCGCAAAACAACACCCTGGAAGTGGCAAAAATTTTAAAAACAGAATACAATTTGGAAACTATGGTGCACCTAACCTGTATTGGTGCAAGCAAACAAAAAATACGTTCATTTTTAGACGATCTGCTCAAAATAGGCATAGATAACGTCCTGGCTTTAAGGGGAGATCCGCCGAAAAACAACCCCAACTTTGCCCTCAACCAAGGGGACTTTAAGTACGGAGCAGATCTGGTCCGTTTTATCCGCCAAGAATACGCAGATCAATTTTCCATTGGCGTTGCTGGTTATCCAGAAGGACACATAGAAGCTCCTAGCCTGGACCAAGATATTCAAAACTTAAAACTAAAAATTGATGCTGGCGCAGACTTTGTGCTTACTCAACTCTTTTTTGACAATACATATTACTTTACTTTTGTCCAAAAGGCCAGAGCCCTAGGCATAAAAGTGCCCATTATTCCAGGACTTTTGCCCATAGTTGATCTCAAAAAGGTAGAAAAATTTACTTCTCTTTGCGGAGCTACTTTGCCTGAACCCCTTTTAAACTCCCTAAAACAGGCAAATCAGACCCAAGGAAGCAAAGGAGTTTTGGAAGTTGGCCTTGACTATGCCAAAAAACAATTTTTGGACATAAAGCAAAAAGGCGCGCCAGGAATACACTTTTATACTCTAAACCAATCCTTGGCCACTCTTTATGTTCTGGGTTTTGAAAAACTATCTTAAACTTACTTCTTTGCACGTCCAATCCAAAAGAAGGTAAGCATCAACTTATGATTCACTTAAAAAATCTATTAGCCTCTAAAAATTTTATAGTTTCCTTTGAACTGGTTCCCCCAAGAAAAAAAGACCTTAGCTACGAACAGATATTTTCTTTTGTCTATGCCAATTCCAAGTCCAGGTTAATTGATTGTTTTTCCATTACTGAAAACCCTGGGGGCAATCCCAAGTTGGCCACGTTTTTGCTAGCCAAAGAACTTTTGGAATTTGACGTGGTCCCTCTTCTGCACTTTTCAGGCAAAGACAAAAATCGCAATCAAATTGAAAGCGAATTGTGGGCCTACGAAAACCTAGACCTGCACAACTTGTTAATAATTAGCGGAGACTATCCCAAGGCAAAGGCCAAACCTGTATTTGACCTGGATTCTGTCTTGATTTTAAAATACATTCAAAGTCTGCACCTGGCTGAGACCTTTTTTAAAGGAGTAGTGATAAACCCTTTTAAATTAAGCAGTAATGAACTCTGGTGGCAATATATCAAGCTTTACAAAAAATTAAAAGCAGGTGCTGACTTTGTTATTACCCAAACAGGTTTCTCCTTTGCCAATTGGTTAGAATTAAAAAATGTGCTCAAACAGGGACTA
>Ga0256840_1001992_pt1 | contig 18429 bp, 15 predicted proteins | sample 355202metaG_FD_185969 | JGI IMG/M metagenome (GOLD analysis project Ga0256840, IMG submission 185969) | Hydrothermal vent microbial communities from Mid Atlantic Ridge, Atlantic Ocean - 355-202 | ecosystem: Environmental > Aquatic > Marine > Hydrothermal vents | place: Atlantic Ocean: Mid...
TAGTTCATATCTGCTGTGCCGTTGACAGCCACTATTTTTTACAAAAACTACAAATTGAGTACCCCAATGAAACACTTGTGGGCTACTTTTATGACCCTAACATTCACCCTTACTCTGAATATAAACTGCGTCTGCTTGATGTCAAACGTTCTTGTAAAATGTTGGGGATTGAACTGCTAGAGGGGGAGTATGATTTTGAAAATTGGATAAAATTGGTGCGTGGCTTTGAGCATGAACCCGAAAAAGGCGACCGATGTGCCATCTGTTTTGACAGACGTTTTGAAGTGACAGCCCAACAAGCCTCACAAATGGGAGAAAAAACCTTTACCTCTACGCTCTTGACCTCTCCTAAAAAATCACTCAAACAACTTAAAGAGGCAGGAGATAGTTTGGCTAAAAAGTTTGGCATTGAGTTTGTTGCTCCTGACTACCGAAAAGCTTCAGGGACACAAGAGCAAAACATCATGGCAAAAGAGGATGCTCTTTACCGTCAAGACTATTGCGGATGTCTCTTTGCACTCAATATTCAACGAGACCAACAAAAAAAACTCGCCGATGAACTCTTTTCGCCCATTTCACAACAGATTCAACCTGAATCCATTGAAGCAAGAATAGAACTCTATGAGAAACGTTTACGTTTAGAAGATGCGAATCTAGCCTATAAAATTGTTAAAGAGCGTTTTTTAAACTGGCGACAGATGCATGGAGAGGTACGTGTCAAAAAAATGACCATCCCTGCTCATTTTCTACCCCTCTCTACCATACGCAATGAATATAGCCGTGGTAAAATAGATTTACAAATAGGTGATTTACACTACATGAACCGTGATGAGATTAAATTTATCACTTTAGCTACCTATAATAAGTTAGCCGATACAGAGTATGTAACACTCTATGAACTCATCTATAACCCTCCAACATTTGAAGAAGAGCTTAAAGTAAGAAATCAATTAATCGCCAACCCTTATGATTTATCTTCTATTATTGTGGTGGAAGAGATACCCTCTAGTAAACTAGAAATAGTCTATAAAAGCCATATATATGAAGATGTAAAAGAAGTTCTTTTGGAAATTTCTTAAAAATTTAGTTATATTTAGATAAAATATTTAAAATTATTCTACAAAAGGTCCAATCGATGCTATATGATGTCGTTGAAATTCAGAAAATCCTACCTCATAGGTACCCATTTTTACTACTCGATCGAGTGACTCAACTTGAAAAAGGCGTTAGCATAGAGGGCTATAAAAATGTTTCCATCTCCGAACCAGTCTTTCAAGGGCATTTCCCTGACCATCCTATCTATCCTGGTGTTATGATTATTGAAGGAATGGCACAAGCAGGTGGCGTACTTGCTTTTCAAAGTTCAAGCGAAGAGGCACAAAATGAGATGCAAGATAAAGTTGTCTACTTCATGAGCATTGACAAAGCGAAATTTAGATCACCTGTAACCCCAGGGGATCAACTTGTCTATAAGTTAACGGTCATTAAACAAAGAGGTGCAGTTTGGCAACTTGATGCCAAAGCCTATGTTGACGACAAACTCGTGGCACAAGCAGAACTTAAAGCCATGATTGTCGATAAATAAGGAAAAGCTTGTCAAATATACATCCAACAGCCATCATTGAAGATGGTGCGAAAATTGGTCATAATGTCACCATCGGTGCGTTTGTGACTATCTCATCACAAGCCACTATTGGAGATGATACCGTTATTGATACACATGCTGTTATTTTAGGACATACGACCATTGGTAAAAGCAATCATATCTTTTCTCATGCAGTCATAGGTTCAATTCCTCAAGACCTTAAATACAATGGGGAAGCCGTCCAACTCATCATTGGAGACCATAATAGAATTCGTGAGTTTACCCTTCTCAATCCAGGAACAAAAGGTGGTGGAAGCATCACCAAAATTGGCAATAACAATCTACTCATGGGCTATGTCCACTTAGGGCATGATGTCATTATGGGCAACAACTGTATCTTAGCCAATGGTGTCAACTTGGCAGGTCATGTTGAACTTGGAAACAATGTTGTTATTGGAGGCTTAACTCCTGTTCACCAATTTGTTCATATTGGAGACTATGCCATGATAGGAGGGGCATCTGCATTAAGTCAAGATATTCCTCCTTACTGTTTGGCAGAAGGAAACCGTGCCACCTTAAGAGGGCTAAATCTCACAGGATTAAGAAGAGCATTAGAGCGAGATGAGATTAATGAATTAAAAGTAGTTTACAAAAAACTTTTTGAGAGTGGAAAAGCACTTCAAGAGGTAGCAAAAGAACTGAACAATAATAGTTCAATACATATACAAAAATTAATAGAGTTTATCATGCATTCAAAACGTGGTATTCCATATATAAGGAAATAGAAAAATGGCAAAAAAAGAGTGTAACTTTTGTGGAACAAAAGAGCAAGAAGAGAATCCCTTTATAGCAGGAAATGGTGCATACGTCTGTTCCAACTGTGTGACTTCAGCACATAAAATTCTCTTTGGAGATGCAGAGCCTATTGCAGAGAGTAGTAACAATGAAACGCAAACGCTTTTAATTCCTAAAGAGATTCACAGAATGTTAAATGACTATGTTATTGGTCAAGAGTCTGCGAAAAAAACCCTTTCGGTTGCCGTCTATAATCATTACAAAAGAATCTTTAAGAATCAACAAAATAATGATACCAATATTGAAAAATCAAACATTTTACTTTTAGGACCGACAGGTTCAGGTAAAACACTTTTAGCTCAAACCATCGCAAAGTTTTTAGATGTACCTATTGCCATCTCTGATGCTACCAACTTAACCGAAGCAGGTTATGTGGGTGAAGATGTTGAGAACATCTTAACCAAGCTACTCCAAGCCGCAGGAGATGATGTTAAGAAGGCTGAACATGGCATCATCTTTATTGATGAGATGGATAAGATAGCCCGTATGGGAGAAAACCGTTCCATTACCCGTGATGTCTCTGGAGAAGGGGTACAACAAGCACTTCTAAAAATTATTGAAGGCTCGGTGGTAAACATACCACCAAAAGGTGGACGCAAACATCCAAATCAAGACTTTTTACAAATTGATACAAAAAATATTTTATTTATTTGTGGTGGGGCATTTGACGGTGTTGAAGAGATTATCCAAAGAAGATTGGGTGCAAACCAACTAGGATTTGGACAAACAAAACGTTCAAGTAAAGATAATGAAGATGTCATGCATCTTATAGAGTCAGATGATTTAGTACAATTTGGTATCATACCAGAGCTTATTGGACGGCTTCATGTCACAGCTACTTTAGAGCCAATTACTTTAGAAATCATGGTTAAAATACTCACTGAACCTAAAAACTCAGTTGTTAAACAATATCAAAAATTGTTTGAAATAGATAATGCTCTGTTAACTTTTGAGGAATCTGCACTAAAAGCAATAGCAAATAAAGCAATTAAACGAAAAACAGGGGCAAGAGGCTTACGTTCAATCATGGAAGAAGCATTATTAGATATAATGTATGAACTTCCAGAGCTTTCAGGCTATGAAATAGTCATGACTGAAGAAGTAATTAATGAAGGTATGAAACCCCTTTATATTAAAAATTCAAAAACAGCATAAAACAAAGATTAAGGGTAGAGAATGTTCAAAAAAATATTAGGAATTTTTTCAAACGATTTAGCAATCGATTTAGGAACGGCAAATACTTTAGTGTTGGTCAAAGGAAAAGGTATTTGTATCAATGAACCATCAGTAGTCGCCATACAGTATGATAAACGTGGTAGAGAACATATTTTAGCAGTTGGTCAAGAGGCAAAAGATATGGTGGGGAAAACACCTGGAAATATCAAAGCCATTCGTCCAATGAGAGATGGAGTTATTGCAGACTTTAATATCACCGAGATGATGATTCGATATTTTATAGAAAAAGTACATAACAGAAAAGGTCTCTTCTCTCCTAGAATTATTATCTGTGTTCCTTTTGGACTCACACAAGTTGAAAGAAAAGCCGTAAAAGAGTCTGCGATGTCAGCAGGTTCAAGAGAAGTTCACCTGATTGAAGAGCCAATGGCAGCGGCCATTGGTGCAGGAATTCCAGTAAAAGACCCCAATGGTAACTTGGTCGTTGACATTGGTGGAGGAACAACTGAGATTGGCGTTATCTCTCTTGGAGGTTTAGTGATTTCAAAATCCATTAGAACCGCAGGTGACAAAATGGATAGCTCTATTATTGACTATATGAAAAGAAACTTTAACCTTTTAATTGGGGACCGAGTTGCTGAAGAGATGAAAATAGCCATTGGAACAGCCATTCAACTAGAAGAAGAGTTGGTAATGCAGGTTAAAGGTCGTGACCAAGTAGCAGGGTTATTGACTTCTATTGAGATTACTTCTGAACATATGAGAGAAGCAATGAAAGAACCAATTAGAGAAATTGCAGAAGCCCTTAAACTTGTTCTCGAACAGACACCACCTGATTTAGCAGGTGATATAGTTGAGAATGGTATTGTTTTAACAGGTGGTGGTGCTTTAATTCGAGGACTTGATAAATATTTGTCCAATCTCATCAAGCTTCCAGTCTACGTTGCAGAAGACCCACTTTTAGCCGTTGCTAAAGGTACAGGAAAAGCATTAGAAGAGATAGATTCGTTACAACACTCTAACTATGAAGACTAGTCGATTAATTTTATTTCTCATCATTACTTTCCTCATTGTTTTCCTCTTAAAAAAAGAGGAAAAGTTTCAAGATAAGTTTGCAGTGCTTACCCTTCCTCTTAAAGAGAGCTATTTAAACTTCTCTAACTCTATGCATCACTCTCTTAATCAATACTTAAATCAAGTTGAGACCATTAAAACATTAGAAGATGAAAATATTTTACTACGTAAATATCTCTATCAACAAAAAATCAATCTTATAAGCTTTCAACAACTTAATCAATACAATGAAGAAAAGCTCAATGGCTTTAAAAATATTTTACGCGTTCAGACCATCTCTTATCGTAAACTCAATGACTTTTCTCAAATCTATCTAACTCAAGCAGATACATTAGGAGAAGATAAAATCTATGGGCTTATTCAAAAAAATGTTGTTGCAGGAATTGCCATTAAAGAGAATGATACCTTGAAAGGGCTACTTCTTTCTAATCCCATCTGCCAATTTTCTACTTTTATTGGTAAAGATAAAACACCTGGTATTGCCAAAGGGATTGACTCTGAAAGTATTGAAGTGAAGTTTATTCCTAAATGGTCAAAAATTAAAGTGGGCGATAAAGTTATGACCTCTGGGCTAGACAATATTTTTCTACCTGAAATTCCTGTAGGTGTGGTGACTAACATTCTCACAAAAAGTACCTACAAGACCGCCATTGTAAAAACCTATGCAGATGTTCTGCATCCAAACTTTTTCTATTTGGTCAAAGAGGTTCTTCAAGAAATAGAAGAGATTAACAGTACGAAACTAAAATTAGAAAATAATTTAACCAAAGAAAAAAAGGAAAAAAATGAATAACAATGAAGATTCAAACAAACTATGTTTTATTAACTACTTATTATTAGCACTCTTTGGAACACTCTTTTTTGTTGGCATTTTATTGGGATATTTACACATTATCCCTTTAAAAGTCAACTTACACTCTGTCATCATTATTGGTGCTATTTACGCTATTTATCTTTTTTTCATTCGCCATAATGCCAATTATGTTGTTTGTAAAATGCGTCAAGAGTATGTTCAATTACAAAAAGCCTTACAAAAGAGTATTAAAGAGAATGCCTTAACTATTTTTGATGAAACAAAATCAACCATTAAAATTGAAGAGTTTATTAGCGACTACTACAAAACATTTAGAAATGAGAACTATGCTTCCATTGCTTCATCACTCTTTCCAATGCTTGGAATTTTAGGGACATTTACTGCCATTGCACTCTCTATGCCTGACTTTTCAGCAAGTAACTCAGATGCACTTGACCATGAAATATCACTTTTACTCTCTGGCATTGGAACTGCTTTTTATGCTTCCATCTATGGTATTTTTCTCTCTATTGTCTGGTCATTTTTTGAAAAAAGAGGTCTCTCCAAAGTTGACATTGACTCGCATCAACTCCATGAGATTTATGCCTCTTATATCTGGTCGGATAGTGAACTCAAAAAACATGAACATATGCAACATGAGATGCGTGACCAAAAGATGATAGAAGCACTTAAAGAGACTTTTAACCTAGAGTTTATACAGACACTCAATGAGAAGCATTTAGAGAATTTTCAGACCATTATTAATGAGACCAATAAAAACTTTACAAGTATTACCAATCATATGCAGATGGTCTCAAGCGATTTAAAAGATACCATTGCGAAGATTGAGACTTCAAAAGCAGCTTTAACTGCCCATGAGAAAATAGAACAAACAATGCAAGAGTTTAATCGACAAACGACCTCCTTTAACAATACACTTAACAAACTTGATACAACGCTTGAAAAATCTCTCAATCTCACTTTCTCTAAAATTGACAATGAGGTAGGAGAAATAGTAATGAAACTGGCAAACTTTGCACACAGTACGGCAGAACAAAATAAAATCTTGCAACGTACCATTACCGAATATCACAATAGCATAACTCAAAACATAGTGAAATAAGATGTTCAAAAAAAAATCAAACAGTTCTGAAACAAACTTTTGGATATCTTATGCAGACCTCATGGCAGGGCTACTTTTTGTCTTTATTTTACTTATTGGGGCGATTGTTGTCAAGTCAGGTATCATTAGAGAAGAGTTACATAAAAAAGAGAACATTTTAAATACCCAAGAAGAGGTATTAAATGAGCAAGAGAACACGCTAGATGAGCAATCTGACCACCTCATAGATTTATCTCAAAGCATTGCCATTAAAAATGATGAGATTAATAAACTTAGAAACCTTTTAGCCAAGCGTGAAGAGAGTTTACAACAAAGCGAAGAGAAACTTGTGGTCTCTTCTAATTCCCTAAAATTAAAGAGTGAAGAGCTTAACAATCTCAACCAACTACTTTTGGCACAAAATACCAAAATAGATGACTACTCTGAACACATTATCTTATTGCAAAATCTAACCAAAGAGCAAAATGAGACCATTCATAACTCCTCTAACAATTTAGAAAAATACAAAAATAAAATTTTACTGCTCTCCAATGAACTAACCCAAAAAGATGCTTCTATGAAACTCAATGAGGAGAAACTCTTAAAGCTACTTCAAGCCACCCAAGAGAAACAAACCAAATATGATACCCTACTCGCTCAACTCCAAGCAAAAAAAGCAAAAATAAAATCGCTCACAGGTATTAAACTTAAAGTCATTGCTGAACTTAAATCGTCTCTTGGGAAAAAGATTAATATAGACAAAAAGAATGGTTCACTAAGATTGGCTTCTAATATTTTATTTGACAAAGGCTCTGCTGTTTTAAAAGAGAGTTCCAAAGCTGAATTAAAAGCCAATTTCATTGAATACATCTCTGCACTTATCGAAAACAAAAGCATCTCTGAACATATTGACAAGATTATTATTGAAGGGCATTCAGACAGTGATGGCTCTTACCTTTACAACTTAAATCTTTCTCAAAAACGTGCTTTTGCTGTGATGAATTATCTATTGACCTTAGATTATATTAAAAGAAATAATATTCAAGAGAAATTGGTTGCTTCTGGACGTTCATATTTAGATGCTATTAAAGTCAATGGGGTAGAAGACAAAGATGCGAGTCGTAGAATTGAGGTGAAGTTTAGACTTAAAAATGAAGATGCAATGTATGAGATAGAGAGAATTTTAGATGCAAATTAATTTTGAAGCCAAAAAACTCAAAGAGGCGAATGAGTATGTCAATCTACTCAACCCTCCTAAACAAATTATTAAAGCCAAAGAGCAAATCTCTTTGCTTAAAAAGATAGTTCGATTTTTATTTAAGTAGTTTTTGAATATTTGAGATGAATTTCTCAAAATCATTTAAAAAAGAACGCCCCTCTCTCTGCTTTGTTCCCCACATCGGTTCAGGGAAATAAGCATCTTCTTCAAACCTAGCCATAATGTGCCAATGCACATGAGGCATATAATTACCAAAAGAGGCAATATTGATTTTTTTAGGTTTATAAAAACTTAACATCTCTTTTTCGATAATATCTAAAACACGAAATATCTCTAATCTTAATGCCATAGGTACTTCTGAAAACTCTTTGTAGGCAACTTGCGTAAAAACTTTAAGCCATGGAATTTCACTCTCTTCTACTTCTACTCTTAATAACGCTGTTTTATATATGATGCTCATTTTATAATAGCCCTTTAATCGCTTCATAGGCTGTATCTATCATTTTGTCTATCTCTTCATAAGTAATAATATAAGGGGGCATAAAATAGACAATATGCCCCAAAGGACGTAAAAGCACCCCATTATCTAAACCATACTGATAGACCTTTAAGCCTATGCGTTCTTCAGGAGCATAACCATCTAGTTCAACAGCTGCTATCATGCCTGTTTGACGAATCTCTTTAACATTAGAAAGCTCTTTAAATTTTTGAAGCTTCTCTAAAATATAAGCTGACTTCTTTTGGTTCTCCCCTAAAACATCAGAGGCTTCAAAGAGTTCTATGGTCGCTAAAGCAGCTGTACATGCCAAAGGGTTACCTGTATATGAATGTGAATGTAAAAAGGCTTTATGCTCATTGTAGTCACAATAAAAAGCATTATAAACATCTAAAGTGGTCATGGTAATGGCTAAAGGTAAATAACCTCCCGTTAAACCTTTAGAGATGGTCATGAAGTCTGGCGTAATATTCGCTTGTTCACATGCAAACATCGTACCTGTTCGTCCAAAACCAACCAATATTTCATCAGCAATTAAATGCACCCCATACTTTTCACACAGAGGTTTAGCTAAAGTAATGTAGAGAGGATGATACATATGCATATACCCTGCTCCTTGAACTAAAGGCTCTATAATGAGTGCTGAAATTTCTGAACCTCTCTCTTCTAAAATTTTCTCTAAACCAATAATGGCAATTTTGGCAGACTCTTCACTTTGGTCTTTGGGTACAGGTGTTTGGATGCAAGAGATAAGAAGTGGAGCATACGTCTCTTTGTAAAGCTCAACATCACCCACACTCAATGCCCCAATGGTCTCACCATGGTAAGAGTTTGTCAAAGAGAGAAAAAGTGGACGATTTTCACCTCTATTGCGATGATAATGAAAACTCATCTTAAGTGCTACTTCTACGGCACTTGAACCATTATCTGCAAAAAAAACTTTATCAAGTCCTTTTGGGGTTAAGTTGACAAGTTTGTCAGCTAAGTTGACAGCTGGTTTGTGTGTAAACCCAGCTAACAAAACATGCTCTAAGGTGTCAAGTTGCTCTTTGATACGTGAAGAGATATGCTCATTTACATGACCAAAAATATTAACCCACCAAGAGCTTATTGCATCTATATATGACTTATCATCAAAATCATACAGATAAACACCTTTTCCTCTTTTTATAGGAATTAGTGGTAAAGTTTCATGGTCTTTCATCTGCGTACAAGGATGCCAAATATTTTTCAAATCCTCTGTTACTATCTGCGTATTGTTATTCATCATTATTTCCCTAAGATTTTTTAAGATGAATATACCCTCTATAAAGTAATTATTTCATTAATAATTAACCACAAGTAGACTAAAATTGTGCAAATTTTAAATTAAGGTCAAAATATGATAAGTTGGATGCAACGAAACAACAAATTTACCGTAGTCGTCATGTGGATTGCGGCACTCTCTTTTATACTCGCAGGAGCTGTTGGTGGTTCATTAGGAATAAATAGTAGTAATATTGGGAAAGTAGGAGAAGTTGAATTACAAAAAGATAAATTTCAAATGGAGTATAGTAATCTATTTAACCGATACAATCAAATGATGCAAGGTAAATTTGATGAGAAACAAGCCAAAGAGATGGGACTTCAACAACAAGTCATTAACAATATGGCAACACAAGCCAGAATCCTTAACTTAGCCAATGAGTTTGGTGTTGTTGTTAGTGAAAAAGAGATTGGAGAGAAGTTGGCTTCCTATCCTGCTTTTCAAACTAAAGGAGTTTTTGATAGAAAAGCCTATGATACCTACCTTACAAATAGTGGACTAGCACTTAAAACATTTGAAAATAACTTAAGAGATCAATTAATTATAGAGAAAACCTTAAAACTACTTAACAGTAAAGGTTTAGAGAATGAATACAAAGCATTTCAAATAGCTTTTGAAGTAGCCGATAAATTAAAATATGAAGTGCTTACCCCCAATGATGTTAACATTAGCGTAGATGATGAAAAACTAAAAGCTTTTTGGGAACCCAAAAAAGAGCAGTTTAAAACACCTAAAGAGTATACTTTAGCCATTCAGTGGACAGAGACCAAAGATACTGAAGTGAGCGATGAAGAAGTTAAAGAGTATTTTGAAAAGAATAGATTTAACTATACCGATAACGATGGTAAAATGGCGAAGTTTGAAGATGTCAAAGAGTGGGTTAAAGAGGCAACCCAAGTCGCTAAAAGTAAAAAAGAGGCATTAAAACGTTATGTGGCTTTTAAAAAAGGTGAACTCACTGCTGATGAGACCTTAACTTTAGCCATAAATGACCCAAAACTTTCTCCTGCCTTATGGACTGCTATTAATAGTAAAAATCTTAATGATATTTTAAAACCTAAAGTCGTAGAAAATCGTTATGCTTCTGTAAAAATCATGAAGATAACCTTACCTATAACTAAAAATTTTACAGACGTAAAAGAGACTATTACACCACTCTATGAAAAACAAGCCAAACAAGAAGCACTTTTAACTCTAGCTGAAAAAAAACTGACAGATATTGACAAGTTAGATATGAATGTGTCAACCTTTATCACATTAGATAACGCTGATACACAGAAGTTAGGTCTAAATCAACAAGAAAGAGCAAATTTCATCTCAAAGCTCTTTACATCAAAGAAAGAAAAAGGTATCATACCCATAGGAAGTAAAGTCATGGTTTACAAAATTATAGAACAAAAATTAATTTCCCTTGAAAGTAATGCAACAGATATCATGTATAAAAATGCTGATAGTGTTAAAGAACAGAGTTTTCAAAGTAACTTAATCAAAGTTTTAAATAAAAAGTATCCTATCGAACTTTACTAATACTTTAAGTAAGGATCCAATTGTGGAAAAACCAATTTTAGCGATAGATATCGGTTCTACTAAAATATGTGCAATTATTGGTGAAGTTGTTAATGGTAAAATCGAAATTGCTGGTCATGGTATTTCTAAATCTCAAGGCATTAAAAAAGGAGCTATTTCAAATATTGAACTGGCTTCTAAATCTATCAAAGAGGCAGTAGATGATGCAAAGCGTGTAGCAGGTATTAACCCTACTGCTGCTACCATCTCTATCTCAGGCTCCTATGTCAAAAGTCTTAAGTCTTCAGGCGTAGTCAATATTCCAAATCATGAAATCTCTATTAATGAAATTAACCGTGTAATGCAAACAGCACTTTACAATGCGAATATTCCTAGTGAGTTTGAAATTTTACATGTTTTACCCTATAAGTTTAAAATAGATGAACAAGACTTTATTGAAGATCCAAATGGTATGAATGCTTCACGGATGGAAGTCGATACCCATATTATCATCACCAATAAATCCAACTTAGGTAATCTTAAAAAGGCGGTTAATGCTGCAGGTATTGGTATCTCTAAAGTTGTACTATCTGGATACGCTTCATCTCTCGCTGTCATATCAAAGAATGATAAAGAGAGAGGTGTTGCGGTAATTGATTTAGGTGGACAGACTTCAAACCTAACCATACATGTGGGAAATTCTATACAATATAACCAATTCTTGGCTGTAGGGTCTAATCATATTACCAATGATTTATCCATCGCACTTCATACCCCTCTAGATGTTGCTGAAGATTTAAAAATTTCAAAAGGGAGTCTGCTTAGAGAGGCAGGAGGAGAAGTAAAACTCTCTATTATTGGTGATGATACAAACTTAAATCTTGTATCCCTAGATATTGTACATAATATTGTTTACAGTCGCCTAGAAGAGACCCTTTTAATTCTATCTGACTTATTGGAAAAGAGTGGATTAAAAAATGAGCTGGGTGCAGGAATTATCTTCACAGGAGGAATGACCCTTATCGATGGTACACGTGAATTGGCACAAGCACTTATTCCCAATACACCTATTCGCATTGGGAAACCTAATGGTATCAGTAATATTACGGAAGATTTAAATTCACCAGAGTTTTCAACCGTAATAGGTCTACTTCAATATGAATCTGGAAAACATACAGAGTATGAGTTAGAGGGAAGTAAAACAATGTTACACTCAAAAGAGTATAAGCATAAAGAGTCTCTTCAGGACATTACATCTTTTGAAAACCCTGAACTTAGTAGTAAACCAAAAATTTCAGTCTCTATGCCTAACTTTAATGAAAACAAAGAGAGCAGTAATGACTTATTTAAAGACTTAAGCAAAGAGAGTAAGAAAAATCAAAGCAATCCACTAGATAACTTTATGGATTGGGCTAAAAAAATCTTTTAATAGAGGAGAAAAAAATGGAAGAATTTAATATAACAGAATCAACAGCAGGTATACATGGAGCTAAAATTAAAGCCATTGGTGTTGGTGGTGGTGGTGGGAACATGATTAACCACATGATTAGAGAAGGGATTGAGGGTATTGATCTTATTGTTGCCAATACTGATGCACAAGCACTTGATGCCTCTATTGCCCCATACAAAATGCAACTCGGAATGAACTCAACCAAAGGTCTTGGTGCAGGGATGAAACCTGAAGTTGGAGCAGAAGCAGCTAAAGAGAGTTTTGATAGTATTAAAACCATGTTAGAGGGTGCTGACTTGGTATTTATCTCTGCTGGTTTAGGTGGAGGAACAGGAACTGGTGCGGCTCCTGTTATTGCTGAAGCCGCTAAAGAAGTTGGTGCTTTAACTGTCTCTATTGTAACGAGTCCTTTTAAATTTGAAGGAAGAAAGAGAGAAAGACTGGCAAAAGCTGGTTTAGAGGAGCTTAAAAAAGAGTCTGACTCTATTATTGTGGTTCCCAATGAGAGACTACTTTCTATTGTCGAAAAAAACCTTGGAATGAGAGATAGTTTTAGACTAGTAGACTCGGTGCTTTCTCAAGCCGTTGGAGGAATTTCAAACGTTATTCTTTCTCATGGAGCAAATGACATTAACCTTGACTTTGCCGATGTCAAAACAGTTATGAGCCACAGAGGTCTAGCCCTTATGGGTGTAGGTGAGAGTACAGGTAACTCAGCAGCTTATGATGCGGCTAAAACAGCCATTGAATCACCATTACTTGATAACTTATCAATTGATGGGGCAATGGGTATTTTGGTTCACTTTCATATTCACCCAGATTATCCATTGGCTGAAATTGCTGAAGCAATGGATATTGTTGAAGAGAATGCAGATGAAGATGCCAATATTATTTTTGGAACAACTACTTCTGAAAGCATTCCCCTTGACCATGTGAAGTTAACCATTATCGCAACAGGATTTGAAGACCCTAGTGACATACATGAACACACTAAACCAGAAGAGATCAGTATCAATAATAACCCAAGCATTCTAAGAAGACCTATGCCAAATTCATCAATGGGGAACAGTAACAATATGCAAAAGGTTGTGGGTGGTTATGATGCATCAAATGAAGATTATCTCGACACACCAACCTTTTTACGTAAACAGATGGACTAAAAGAGAAAAATGACAAAAGTATTTTTCCTCCTCTCTGTTCTTTTATCGCCTTATTTTCTCTTGGCTGATGGACATATTTTTGTCTATCATCGCTTTGATGATACACGTTACCCTACTACCAATATCTCAACAAAAGAGCTTCGTAAAGAGTTTAATTATCTCAAAAAGCATGGCTATAAAGTTGTTCCCCTCATAGATATTATCAAAAAAGTAAATGCCAATGAAGAAGTACCCTCTAACTGGGTTGCCTTTAGCATAGATGATGGCTTTAAAAGTTTTTACACGCATGGACTAAAAGTTTTTAAAGAGTACAACTACCCTTTTACTCTCTTTATTGCTGTGAAATATACCGAAAAAAACTACAAAGATTATGTTTCATGGAAGCAATTGAAAGAGATTAGTAAATATGGAACAGTTGAATTTCATAGCTATGGGCATGGACACTTTGGACAGATGAGCAATCAGAAGATTAAAGCAGATATGGACAAAGGCTTAGCCCTAATGAAACAACACCTCAACTATGAGCCTACACTCTTTGTTTACCCTTATGGTGAATATGATGAACGTGTAAGTAGCATTATTGAGCCTTATGGTTTTAAAGCTGTTTTCAACCAAAATATAGGAGCAGTTCAAGGGGTTTGTTCTGATGCCAATGATATTGACCGTTCTGCTGTGGTGGGTTCAAATGCCCATGATTTTAAACTCTATCTAAAATTTCAGGAGTTATGTGGCGTTACATTTCAACAACCCACTACCTACCCTAAAAATAAAATAGTTAAAACAGTTGAAGTAACGTTAGAAGACAAAAGCATTAAGTCTGCTGATATATTTATTTCTAACAATGGTTGGACAAAAGTTAAAGTGCATAATGGAAAAATATTATGGCATGCTAATAAAAAAGTCAAACTCAACCGTATTAAAATTGGGGTTAAAGTTAAAAGTAAAATCAAACTCATGGTCTTATCAAAATAGGCTATAATACTCCTCAATAAAATTGGGAGTATTGATAGATGCAAGATGTAGTAACTTGGCTCAAAGCCAATGGAAACCTGAAGATTATAGATGAACCCTTAGATGTAGAACTCGAAATTCCTCACATAGCATATGTTGAAGTGAAGCAAAATGACTCTCGCCCTATTCTCTTCACTAAGCCCATTAACAAAACGAAAAATATTCAATACGATATGCCTGTTCTCATGAACATTTTTGCCAACAAAGAGTTGACAGAAAAAATATTTGCCAAACACCCTGACAAAGTAGCCCAAGGGATTGACCAACTGCTAAAACTCAAACCCCCTGCTGGATTTATCAATAAGCTCAAAATGTTACCACAACTCTTTGCCCTTAAAAATGTCTTTCCCAAACGTTCATCTAAAAGAGGGGATTGTCAAGAGCTTGTCATTCCTAAAGAGGAAGTAGACTTAGATAAACTACCCATCTTAAAAACATGGGAAGAGGATGGTGGAGCGTTTATTACTATGGGGCAAGTTTATACCCAAAGCCTTGATGGTACTATGCAAAATCTTGGAATGTATCGTCTTCAACAATATGACAAAAACCACTTAGGCATGCATTGGCAAATCCATAAAGATGCTTCTCACTTCTTTGACCAATACCAAAGAGCAGGTAAAAAAATGCCTGTTACCGTAGCCATTGGTGGTGACCCTCTTTACATTTGGTGTGGACAAGCTCCTATGCCTCACGGAATGTTTGAGATGCTTCTTTATGGTTTTGTACGGGGTAAAAATGCCCAATTAGTCAAATCTATCACCAATGATATTTACATTCCAAGAGATGTGGACATTGTCATTGAAGGTTTTGTTGACCCAAGTGAGATGAAGATAGAAGGACCTTTTGGCGACCACACAGGTTACTACACCCTCGAAGAGCCTTATCCTGTCATGGAGATAGAGACCATCACCATGAAAAATAAGCCAGTATTTCAAGCAACGGTAGTAGGTAAACCCCCACTAGAAGACAAATACATGGGATGGGCAACAGAACGTATCTTCTTACCAATGTTAAAACCCATGGCTCCTGACCTCATTGACTACTATATGCCTGAAAATGGGGTTTTTCATAACCTCATACTTGGTAAGATGAAGACACTTTACAAAGGTCATGCACAACAGTTTATGCACGCCTTTTGGGGTGTGGGGCAGATGTCTTTTGTCAAACATGCCATTTTTGTCAACGAAAATGCACCTGAACTCTCTGATGACCAAGCGATTACCAAATACATATTAAATAGACTCGACCCTCAAAAAATCCTCATTACCCAAGGTATTATTGATGCCCTTGACCATACTGCCAATGAGTCTTTGGTGGGTGGAAAATTGGGGATTGATGCGACAGGAAAAGAGGTAAAAGATGGGGTTAAGAACCTCATTTCAGATAAAAGTTTACTTGAAAAGATGCAAGAGATAGATGGTAATATTGTAGAGCTAAAACAGTATTTTACAGAAACCAAAAATCCTATTTGTCTCATTATGGTGAACAAAGTACAATCTATGCAAAACATCATTGCCAAACTACACCCTCTCAAAGAGCATCTAAAACTGCTTATTATCGTTGACAAAGTTAACAACCAAGTTGACAATCCCTACATGCTTCTTTGGCGAGTGGTCAATAATATTGATGCCCAAAGAGATGTAATTTTAGAACCATTCATTGCAGTAGATGGAACAAACAAATCCGAAGTAGATGGCTTTGAACGTGAATGGCCTGGAGACACTTTCTGTACCAAAGAGGTACTAGAGAGTTTACAAGAGCGTGGATTAATAGATATTGATGAAGCATTTATTAAAAAGTTTGGACTATTACCTTTTAAACAATTACCGCTTAATCAAAAAGAGAATACTCCTCTTTAATCTTAGGTAACATCCCTCTGTCTAAGGCATAGACAAAAGCGTAATTAAAGTAGGCATTTTTTAAAATATCTCGTGCTTCATCTATGTCCACGTACCAATTTGGTCTATCGACACCATCTACTTTGGTTTTAGGAGGAGTAAGTACAATGGTTTTAACCCATGCCCCATTGTAACGGACATACTCACGTGCTTTGTAGATGTCTTGTAAATTGTCTGTAAAAATCGCTACTTTATCACTCTTACTAGGCACCATTACATTTAAAAAGCCATCAATAAAGACAGGCACAAAGTGCTTGGTATATTTAACTCGGTCTAAATCATACGGCAAATGATGCAAGTCACAAAACTCAACCACACGCTGTAAGATGTCCACATGAAAAGGAACAATGTCTTTCTCTTGATAGATGTAGCTGTTGATTTTAAACGTCGTTTTAAAAAGCGTATCGGTGATAATCTCACAACTTGCCTCTTTGTTTAAAATGCTTACATCTGGCTTGATGGTCTTCATAAGCTTCTCATCTGTTCCTATGAACATCTTAGCCTCAGAGTTTAAAATCTTCTCAAACATCTTACGCCAATCATTAGGGAGTACTTCAATGTTAGACTTTTTAGTGACAATCATACGCATAAAAGAGAGTTCATGTTCACTAAACAGATAAAAACTTGCTTCTCTTGAAATCAACACATATCTTATGAGTTTAAAAGATGCATTTTCAATCTCTTTGACTTGAATCCAAGCTACTTCTGCATCGGTAATCTTAATAGAACTGTCAGAAAAAACAATTGCATACGCACCATTTTCAATGGCTGTGGCTATCTCCTCGGCATCATTGGAGATAAACAAGTCCCCCTGCTCCACTTTAGAGGGGTAAACCGTTACCGAATTAATGGCTGTTACTGTGGGTTCAGAGATTATCTCTCCCCCTGTTAAATTTAATAAATCTTCTATTTTCATTTTTGTCAAGCCCTAACCTATTGGTGTTCCATTAGTTTTTGGTTTCTCTGGACGAACCATACACAAACCATTTTCATCTTTAGCTGCTAAAAGCATTCCTTGACTTATCATGCCCATAAGTTTTGCAGGTTTCAAATTGGCAACCACACAAACTTGGGTATTTAGCATCTCTTCAGCACTATACCACTCTTTAATTCCTGCTACTACTTGTCGTGGTTCATCTTCGCCTAAATCAACTTGTAATAAAAGAAGTTTTTTACTTTTTGGTACTTCTTCTGCTTTGACAACTGTTCCCACTTTAAGAGAAGTCGCAAAAAACTGGTCAATGCCAATGAGTGCCACCCCTTCAGCTTGGGCTTTTTCTTTGCCCTCTTTTTTAGCTTTTTTATCAGCCTCTTTTTGAGCTTTCTTTTTGGCTTCTGCTTCTTCTTGTTCTTGTTTCAATGCTTCTACTCTTGCATCTACCAAAAGTTCTTCTTCAATTCTTGGAAAAAGTGGTTCTCTCTTTTGGGTAACAAATGGCTCTAAAATAGCATCATTTCTAATGATGTTTTCAAAACTTTGAGGCGTAATCTCAAATCCTAAGGCTTCACAAACGGTTGCAGTAGTTTGAGGCATCACAGCATGAAGCATGAGCGAAACTTTGGCTAAAATAGTCGCAATAAGCCCATTGAGTGCCATGGTCTCTTCTGTTTTCCCCTCTTTTATCATCGTCCATGGTTGATACTTGTCAATGGCACGGTTAGCTACGGTTAGTGGTCGCCAAAGCTCTTCTAAGAAACGGTGCAGTTGTAGTTCAAAAAACATCGGTTCTAGCTTATCGAGAGAAGTTTGCATCTCATCAAGTTCAGCTTGATAATATTTAGAAACCAAATCACACTC
>Ga0256840_1001993_pt1 | contig 18429 bp, 20 predicted proteins | sample 355202metaG_FD_185969 | JGI IMG/M metagenome (GOLD analysis project Ga0256840, IMG submission 185969) | Hydrothermal vent microbial communities from Mid Atlantic Ridge, Atlantic Ocean - 355-202 | ecosystem: Environmental > Aquatic > Marine > Hydrothermal vents | place: Atlantic Ocean: Mid...
TATACTTTTTTTCAAAGTCTAAAAATTCTTCTTTATGTGGCTCTTCTACAATAGAAAGTTCCCAATCAGAGGTAAAGCATCCTGCTTGGTTGTACTCTTTGACACCTTCGATAAAAGGCTCTACGATGACATCGGTATCAAACTCGAAAGCCACATCGAGTGCATAGTCAAGTTCTGATGCTTCTCTTACGATACTCACACCGATGCTAGAACCTAAACGTGTAGGTTTAACAATGACGGGGTAGTCCATAGATATTTTTCTCTCATCATTTTTTGAAAGATACTCATAGGCTACTGTTTTCACTCCTAAACTCTCTGCTAAAAATTTGGTATAGAGTTTATTGTAAGACAATGCTGAGGCTTCCATACGTGGAGAGATGAAAGGAATGTTGAAAAATGCCATCATCGAAGCTATTTTTCCATCTTCTCCATCACGCCCATGAATGAGATTGAGCAGACCATCAAATGGCACTGCTTTAGACCCAAACATGCCATCCATAAAAAAACCACCTTGTTTGAGTGTAAGTTCTTTGCTTTTTTTGTATTCACCTGATGAAAAAAGTTTAGAATTTATTTTCTGCGTATCTATGAGATAAAACTTTCTATCTGGACTTACAAAAATATACGTAATGGTAGATTTTTTCAGTACTTTTTTCATCGTAATCGCAGAAACAATGCTTATTTCATGTTCAAAACTTGAAGCTCCGAAGAGTACGGCTATATTCATAAATCTACCTTTCTAATTTCTAATTTCTAATTTCTAATTTCTAATTTCTAATTTCTAATTTCTAATTTCTAATTTTACAGCATTTCTCTAAATGATGTAAAGATATACGCTGATTCATGTGGTCCAGGGCTTGCTTCTGGGTGATGCTGTACTGACATCGTTGGAGAGTCATTGTACTTCAAGCCTTCAATCGTGTTATCAAACAAGTTTGTATGTGTCACTGTTGCTACTTCTGTGATATTATCTGGCACATTGTAGTTGTGGTTTTGTGCGGTAATCTCTACAGTGTTTGTCATCGCATTCATCACAGGATGGTTCCCTCCATGGTGTCCAAACTGGAGTTTGTACGTATCGTAGCCATGTGCGATAGAGAGTAACTGATGCCCAAGACAGATACCAAACAATGGTACTTTATGGGCAATGAGCTTTTTAATCTTCTCTTGCTCATCTTTTAAAATCAACGGATCACCAGGACCATTAGATAAAAAGACCCCATCTATCTCTTTACTGTCAATCTTCGCGATAATCTCTTCGACTGACATATCGTTAGGTACTACAGTCACTTCCATGCCCGCATGTGTAAGCTCATTCAGTATATTTCTTTTGATACCAAAATCAAGTGCAATAATTTTCTTGGTCGTTTGAGGCTTGTCATAATTAAAAGTATCCATATTATAACGTGCTTCATTGTGAACATACGCTTCTTTTGTACTCACCTGCTCAATATAGTTTACATCTTCTATACGTGGTGAACTCTCTAGTACACTTTTCAACTCTTTCTCATCATGTATCTCTGTAGAAGCCACCATCATCATAGCACCCTCTTCACGTAACATCTTCGTGATAAAACGTGTATCGATTTCACAAATACCCAACACACCATTTTTTTCTAAAAGCTGTGCAAGTGTCTCTTCACATCTAAAGTTAGACGGTCTATCTTGGTAGGTACGAACGATAATACCTTTACAGTGTGCTCCCTTGCTTTCCATATCTTGTGCATTACATCCCACATTCCCTATCTCAGGCATGGTAAATGTCACAAACTGCCCCGCATACGATGGGTCAGTGACTATCTCTTGGTAACCTGTAAGAGAGGTATTAAAAACCACTTCACCCACAGATGTACCCGTAGCGCCAAAACCTTTGGCTTCAAGCATCAACCCATTCTCAAAATACAAAGATACTTTAGCCAACTCCTCACTCCTCATTCCTAATTCCTCACTCATTACAGCATTCCTCTCTTAGAAAGTTCCTCTTGGTAAAATCTTTCATAAAGTAATTCATAATCTTGAGAACCAGGAATAACCTCTTTCTCCATACCTTTGATTTTCTCATAGACAATATCATCTATCTCATCATAGGCATCTGCAAAGGCTTTGAAAGATTTAAAAATAACATTTTTCACTTGGTTTTCATTGACATCGTACTCTGCAAGATAATTTTCGTACAGTTCATCAAGGATAAGGTGTGCCAAATCATTATAACGGTCATCATAATTCATAATTACACCCGCTTCAGGAGCCATCTTTTTCTTAATCATAAAGAAAAGTTGTCTCTCATCTGCATGTTGAAACTCTATCTCATCATAGTTTTCATCCAGTATCTTTTTCACTTTTTCATCAAGTGCATGCTCTTTGGCAAGGTTCTCATCAATAATCTTTTTAGCAGCTTCAACCACTGCTTCTCTACCTTTAGGCATCGTAATAAAAGGTGCATTGGCTAAGTCAATCCCGATTTTGGTTGCTACATATCCTGTTTGTTGTGGTTTTAATCTCATTTGACGCTCCTAATTATCTTATAATGGTATCTTCACGCTCTGGACTTGTGGAGATTATCCCCATTTTTGTCCCTATCATCTCTTCAAGTGCTTCTATGTATGATTTTGCCGTATCTGGTAAATCATCAAACACTCTTACACCTTCTGTCTTTTCCCAACCTGGGAATGATTTATAAATCGGCGTAGCATCTTCTAAATCATAAGGTACATAGTTAATCTCTTTACCATCCACTTCGTACGCCACACATACTTTCACTTCATCAAAGCCATCAAGTACGTCAAGTTTCATCAGTGCTACCTGGTCTACACCATTCACACGCACTGCATGACGCATCGCTACAGCATCAAACCATCCACATCTACGCGGTCTGCCTGTGGTGGTACCAAACTCATGTCCATTTTTACGTAAAGTATCACCTTCCTCGCCAAAATCTTCAGATGGGAAAGGCCCATTTCCTACTCTCGTACAGTAAGCCTTAGCTATCCCTGTCACTTTTCCAATGTCTTTAGGGTTAATCCCCAGACCTGAACATGCTCCAGCACTAACAGTCGTAGATGATGTCACGTAAGGGTATGTTCCATGGTCGATGTCAAGCATCGTACCCTGTGCACCCTCTAGCAATATCTTTTTGTCGTCATCCATGATTTCCCACATCATCTGTGTCGTATCACAAATAAAGCTACCAAGTGCCTCTTTGTAGCCTTGAAGCTCAGCTAAAAGTGCCGCTTCATCTGGTGCTTCTACACCCATGGCATCAAAAACAGGCTTGTTCATCGCAAAATAAGCTACAATTTTCGCTGTCAATTTCTCAGGATTTAAAAGTTCACCCAGTCTATGACCGATACGTGCTATCTTATCTCCATACGCAGGTCCGATTCCCTTACCTGTCGTACCAATGGCTTTGTCACCCTTCATACGTTCTCTGGCTTGGTCTATCTGTGCATGGTATGGCAACAGTACGTGTGCTTTGTCCGAAAGGAAAAGTCTTCCCTCTAGATTGTCAAACTGTACCATCTCTTTGATGAAATCGACAGGGGAGAGTACCACACCATTTCCTACAATATTTTTGGCATCAGGGTTTAGTACACCAGAAGGAATCAGGTGTAGTGCATACTTTTTATCACCAATGACAATGGTATGCCCTGCATTATGCCCCCCTGCAAAACGACAGACATAGTCATGTGTTTGTGCCATATGGTCAACAATCTTCCCTTTACCTTCATCTCCCCACTGGAGACCTACAATTAAATCTGCTTTACTGCTCATCTATTTACCTTCTTTATCTAACTTATAACACACGCACTCATCTGTATAGAGTGCAAATCCTGCTGCTTCTACACCATCAATCGTGTAAATCCCACCCATTGCCAACAAAGCATTATCTTCAAACATTCTAAAGGTCAAAGAGTCATAATAACGCATCTTTGCATAATAGAGTGGAGAGACCACCATGTTGTCATATTTTACACTCTGCGTGGCTTCTTTTATCTTTTCAAGTTCTGCTTTGATGTCTGCAGGAAATACCGATAAATCATCCAAATCACTCACTGCATTCATACGTACGAGTTGCTCTATCCAAGCAAACTCTGCACCCATAATCTGCTCTACATGCATAGACTTCAACACATCTAAAGAGACTCCATACTTTTCATTAAGCAGGTGTGGAATGCGGATATTGGCTATCTGCATCACAGGCTTTGCGTCCATTTCATCAAGTAGCATAATCATCGTACGTGCTATCTCTTCAAAGCTTCCATCTATCACCTCTGCACCTATCTGATACTGCTCTTTGGTAGGGAATGTCACTGTAGGCTGGATGTAAAACCACTTTTTAGACTCCGTACTTCGCCCAAGTCTTTTGGTCACGATACGTACTACATCTGCAGTAGAGTCAGCACGAAGGGTGACTTCATGGTTTTGCTCATCATTGAGCTTAAGCAATGGTTTTTTGTCATCAAAGCTTTCATGTTGGTGGTATGAAAAAAGTGGTGTCACTATCTCTGCAAACCCAAGGTTTTCAAGTAACTCAGCAGAGACAAATTCTATCTCTCTTTTAATCTTCGCAGACGCACCAAAGTAAAGTTTAGACCCCGAAGGGATTTCGTGTTCATAGACCATTAGTTCTCTTCTTTTTTCAATATAGATTTAAAATACTCTTCGTGAAACACACGCGATGCTGTGCCATCAAAGTCTCTACGTCCTAATTTAGCCAAAGCCAATTCTACTGCCGTGACTGCTGCTACCATCTCATAGGGTGCTATGAGTCCCATTTGGTTAATACGGAAAATTTTTCCTTTTAAATGGTCTTGTCCACCTGCTACATTGACGCCAAACTCTGTTTTAAGCAGGTCACGTATCTCTTTGGCATGTGCATCATCTATGGTCGTCATAGACTTTGCAGGTGTTGCAGGGTATGAGTGTAGTCCCAGTGCCTCTAAAGCAAAACGTGTGGCTTTCGCACGACGTGCTGTATCGCAAAATAGTTTACCTATGCCACCCTGTGCGTCTATCTCTTGCAGTACTGCACGAAGCCCAATGATAAGTGTCGTAGCTGCCGTATAGGCTGTGGTGTTTTGTTTCTGTTTTTTTATCTCAGAGGCAAGGTTTAGGTAGTAGCCTTTTCCTGCTCCTACTTTGTCAATCGCTGCATTGCTAAGCCCCAATATCGCCAATCCTGGTGGTAACATCAACGCCTTTTGGCTTCCTGCGATAAGACAATCAATGTGCGTCACATCGATACGCTCTACACCCACAGCCGTAATCCCATCTGCGATAATCATAATCTCAGGGTTTATCGCTTTCACCGCCGCTGCTATCTCTTCTACTGGGTGTCGTAATCCACCTGCAGATTCAGAGATTTGAATCGCCACTGCATCTACAGAAGGGTTGGCTTTAACAGCCTCTACCACTTCTTCTACACTAGCAGGGGTATCCCACTCATGTTTGATTTCTACATTCTTAAGCCCTGAAGCCAAGGCAATCTTGCCAAAACGTTCACCAAACTTCCCCGAGTTAATAGAGAGCAAGGTATCATGACAAAGATTCGTCACTGCTGCTTCCATCGCACCTGTACCCGAAGAGGCAAGCATGATGACCTCATCGGTATCAAAAAGTTTAAAAAGCAGTTCTCTGGTCTCTTTGAAAATCGCTTCAAATTCTGGTGTTCTATGGTGAAGTGTCGGTGTAGCCATCGCCAAACGTACAGACTCTGGTACGGGTGTAGGGCCTGGTGTAAAAAGTAACATAAATATCCTCGCAATCGCCATCATGACGACGGCGTAATTAGCGAGATTATATCTAAAAAGAGGTTAGGATGCAAGGAAGTGGAGACTTCAGTCCCACCAACATTTGATTGTGAGACTAAAGTCATCACTTCCATTCTGCTCTTATGTGTAGTGGTATCGGCAAGATACAATGGCTATTGCATCATCATAGACTTTATACACCAATCGATGTTCATCCGATATACGACGTGACCACAAGCCTGAAAATTCATATTTTAAAGGTTCTGGTTTTCCTATGCCATCAAAAGGATCACGTTTTATGTCACGCAATAGTTCATTTATTTTTTTGATACTTTTTTTATCTGTTTTCTGCCAATAAAGATAGTCTCCCCATGACTTCTCACTCCATATCAAATTCATTCGTCTATCAACTCAGAAAAATCTTTAGTCACCACTTTTCCCTCTTCTAACTGTTGTAAAGACTTTAAAAGATGTTTTCTATTCGCAGGAGACCGCATCAGATACTCTGTCTCATTCATGCTGTTATATTTATCCAAAGAGATAATCACAACATTCTCCCCATTCTTACGATTCACGATAACATCTTCATAGTTATGATAGACATCATCAAAGAGTGACTTGAGGTTGTTTCTGGCTTCTGTAAAGTTAACTACTTGCATTTTATGTCCTTAATAGTGTTCTGTATTCTGTACATATTATAGGACATAATGAGAGTTTTGTCAAATGCATGTATTAGTACACAACATACTACACTCTTCATGCATTATAATCTCACCGTCTGCTGTCCAATCTCCTTGTACCGTGCATAATAGTGCTCCACAAAAGCTTTAATCTTTTCATCTTTAGGCAAATAAATCCCCTCACTTTTCACAGTATACTGCTCCAAATACGCACTGGCATCTACTTTTTTCAAGTATGTCTCTGCTAGGTTTTTATATGCAGCGATATAGGCTTCTTTCATCTGTTCATATTTAGCGTAGTCTATGCGTATCTGCCCATCATAGGTGATGACCCCCGAACCAAATAGTATATCTAAATGAATCAAGCCCTCACAATAATAGGGCAAGACCTCACCCACTTCACGCCATGCCATGAGCCCAACAGCACGAGAGATGACGTCATCTACCACATGGTGCTTTAGCTCCTCACGTTCATTATGAAAAAACGCCATCAGCCCACCTGAAGTGGCTTTGAACTCTTCTATGTTTTTAAACTGTCCTGTGCCATTCATCTTGGTCTCTGTATCTGAGTCTATCCACAAGATATGCCCATACTCATGCCCTACAGTAGAGATGTCATAAATCTCTTGCCAGAGTGCTGGGTTGGTTTCTATGAGTTCTCTTTGGGCTTTAACAAACGCTTCGCCCATGGTCTCGACGCTGAGCTTCATAATAGGTTTAGACTTTTTAGACTCCATCACGAAGTCTGCGTAGGCAAAGATTTTTTTACCTAGTTCTGCTGAGACTTGCTCATCATTAGGCACAACCTGTGCAGAAAAAAGTCCATTAAACTCTGCTGCATAGTAGAGTATAGGTTGCCCTATATAGAGTTGTGTTTCATCTACTTGGGTGAGGTTTTTTGTCATCGTCTTTTGTGCATCATCACCAAATGCTTCTGCCATACTCGAAGCAAAGTCTTTGATGTTTTGTCTGGTTGCAGAGCCCTCTTGGAGTGCAGGGTTTACGATACGTAAATCCCACTCTAACGCCACAGCTTTTCTGTAGTGGTCTTCATAATACTCTAGTGGGTGTCCAACCTGAAGTGGCGTTTTGACTGCCATCCATTTACGGTCTACCTCTGCCCATTTTCCTATAAGCTCATCTGGGTTTTTATGGCCAAACGCTTCCCATAATGCACCAAAGTAGTCCAACCATTCTTGTTTCTGACCAAAGACATCATCTTCATGTTGATTAAGTAGTGACATCAACTGTTCTAGTGCGGTAGTCACCCCTTTGACTTGCTCTGGAAATGCCTCCGCATACGCTAAAGACTTATATCCTGTATCTTGTTTTTTAAGCACAGAGTAACATCTGTCGCCTACACAGCCACTCTCATCTTTGTCTAAAAGTGATTCACCTTGCAACATCTCAAATACTTTGGCATCATCACCGTTAAAGAGTTCTGATAATTCTAGGTTGACATTGTGGATGATATGATCCGTCCAATGACTCTGCCACTCACTCAAACGAATACCCACAAAATGCACACCCAACATCAGCGCACGGTAAAAAGGTGTAAGCAATTTTTGCTCTTCTGCCCATCCTATAAAGCTTTCATGACGGGTAATATGTAGCGTACTCACAAAACCATAGGCAAGCTCTTTTTTCATGGCTATCTCTTTTTTAGATGCTCCACTCTTTTCTAGCACCTGCTCCAAAGCATCCTCACGCAAATTCACGATACGTGTCAATGCTGCCATTTCACTCTCTTTGTCTCTAGGTATGTCAAGCAGTTTCAAAAAAGCATCCACCACCGCATCTGCACGTTTATGATCTTTACTCTCATCTAGTAGGTCATAATAGTTGTTTAGAGACCCTTGTCTATGTTGTAACTCATCATAAATGATTTGTAGGTCTTTCATAAATTGTTGTTGTTTCATTCTTTCTTTTCCTCTAATATATTAACCAATCGTCTGTAAAAATAAACTAATGCAACCATTGCAGCAATAAAAAAACCAATTTCAGGACTAATAACTTTAGCCCATACAAACCATAATGAAATATAAAATACTAATCCTAAAATTGCTAATGCAACGATTATAGCCCATGCAATACTTAAAATATCCTTCATTTATTTCACTTTCAACATTTGTATTATAGGCTTTGCCAGCCCCAAAGCCTTCCCACGATGTGAAATCTCACGCTTTACTGTATCCTCTAACTCACCCAATGTCTTATCATACCCATCAGGGATAAAGATAGGGTCATACCCAAAGCCTTTATCGCCTCTGGTTTCATCTATCACATCTCCATGCATCCATCCATGCACTACATACTCCCCATATTTAGAGACAATAGCAATCGCTGCTGTATAGTACGCAGGTGTAGACTTCAGCCCTTTTTCTTTCACAGATTCTATGAGCTTATAAAGATTATCTTTATCGCTCACACCCTCCCCCGCATAACGTGCAGAGTAAATACCAGGTGCCCCATCTAATATAGGTAAAGAAATACCAGAATCATCAGATATTACCAAATAGTCTATTGATGGGTTTTGGGCTCCCAACTTCTCATAAATTGTGCGTGCTTTTATGAGTGCATTTTGGGCAAAAGTATCACCATCTTCGACTATCTCAAACACACCAAGCAAGTCTGAGAAAGGCACAACCTCATCTTGACACATCTGCTTAAATTCACGTAATTTCCCCTTGTTACCTGTTGCCAAAACCAATTTCATGTGTCATTAACCTCTGTTTTACTTAATAGGAATATAATTAACACAAATTTTATCCTATTGGAGATGTTAAGATGATTAAACAGATTATGCCCTTAAGCCTCATTGTGGCTTTACGATTTTTCGGACTCTTTATTGTACTGCCTGTACTTTCTATCTATGCCCTAGACATGGAGGGTGCTACACCATTTTTAGCTGGTCTTGTTGTAGGAGGTTATGCCCTTACACAAGCTGCTTTTCAAGTACCCTTTGGGATGATGTCAGATAAATTTGGACGAAAACAAGTTCTCTTGTTTGGTCTGCTTATTTTCATCGCGGGTTCTGTTGTTGCAGCCCTTTCTGACAACATCTACATGCTTCTCATCGGTCGTTTCTTACAAGGTGCAGGTGCCATTGGTTCTGTTGTCTCTGCGATGATAGCTGACCTCGTAAAAGAAGAAGAACGTGCACACGCCATGGCTATCATGGGTGGGACTATCGCTATGAGTTTTGCAGCAGCGATGATTATCGCACCTATTGTGGGTGGTCACTGGGGGATAGACAAACTCTTTTGGCTCACAGCTATTCTTTCTGTCGCTGCAATAGGTGTGCTCTTTACAGCCGTTCCCAAACCTCCAAAAATTGTACATAGCTATTCTGAGGAAGAATCCAAATTTTTTGAAGTGTTTAAAGACAAAGCGCTTACACGTATGTATATTACCTTTTTGTTTCACTCTAGCATCATGACGATGGCATTTTTTATCATCCCTGTGGTGATGACCCATCCTGTGACAGAAGGTGGTTTTGGCTGGGAAAAAGCAGAGCTTTGGAAGGTTTACTTTCCTGCGATGATATTTGGCTTCATCGCCATGGCACCTGCAGCTATCTTTGGTGAAAAGTACGGCAAAGGTAAAGAGATATTTATGATTTCTGTGGCTGTCATCTTCTTAGGCTTCATCGCGATGGGTTTTGCTACAACACCATGGGTTTTCATCTTGGGTGTGGTACTCTTTTTCATCGGCTTTAACATGTTTGAGCCACTTTTACAAAGTTTCGTTGCCAAGTTTGCCAAAGTACACCAAAAAGGTGCAGCCTTAGGTGTAGCCAATACCTTTGCGTATACAGGTATTTTCATAGGTGGTCTTCTAGCAGGGTACATCATGCAGCACTACGACAGAGCTACACTTGCCATCGTCGTAGCAGTCATCGCCATCGTATGGTTCATCTGGGTAGCGACGATGCCGAGCCCAAACAACAGAGGAAACGTCTATCTACCACTAGACATTTTTGACCGTGAAAAAGTACACGCACTTACAGAACATGATGCCATCGTAGAGAGCTACGTAAACGAAACAGAAAATATTGCAGTAATCAAATATGATAAAGACTTGATAGATGAAGATGAAGTCAGAGGGATGTTGAGTTAATCAACGTCCCGTAGGGTGTTGTGCCCCCACAACACCAAAAATTTGATAACTTATTTAGCTTTTATTTTATACGTATTAAAAAAGGTGTTGTCATGGGACAACACCCTACCAAAAACCACGATGACGTCCGCGAAAATCTTTTACTTTGTTCCCACATACAGGACACACTCCAAACTTAATTTGAACTGCTTTTAGCTTTGCGTTACAAGTTTCACAAGTCCATATTTTCGTATCTGATGGAGGATTATCATGTCCTCGTAGAACACTTATAACAAACAAGAAGGCAATACCAATTGCCATCCAAATAATGGTAGATGCCATTATTTTAGAGCTTACACTCCCCAAGCTCCACAACTCTATACTCCACATCCATCAAAGCACAAGCTCTTTTCATGATGCCCTCTTGTGTCAGACCAAACTTCTCAAAGAGTAGGTCTGCTGGTGCTGAGGCTCCGAAGCTTTCCATGCCTAGTACGTCATCTGCGTAGCGGTAGTACTCTGTGGCAGTTGCTGCTTCTACGGCTAACACTTTGGTGTTTGGGTCTATGACCGTTGCTTTATACGCTGCATCCTGTTCGTTAAAGAGGTCTAGACATGGTACAGAGACGACATTGGCTTTGATGCCAAGTACGGCTAGGTGACATGCCGCTTTAAGACATGGCATAAGTTCTGAACCTGAAGCCATGAGTGTGAAGTTTGCATTTTTACGTTGCTTCACAATGTAAGCACCTCTGCTCACCTCACCAAAGTCACGTTTTGGTTTGAGTACATCAAGCTTTTGACGGCTGAGTACAAAACCATGGGGTACCGTGTTCATTGCAAGTGCTGTTTTCCATGCTTCTGCATTTTCTGTGGCATCTGCTGGTCTCCATACATAGAAGTTTGGCATCGCTCTAAACTGGCTGAGTTGCTCAATAGGCTCATGCGTAGGCCCATCTTCACCTACACCGATACTGTCGTGTGTCCATACAAAGAAGTTTTGTATGCCTGAAAGTGCAGCAATACGTGCCGCAGGCTTAAGGTAGTCAGAGAATATGAAGAATGTCGCATTAAACGGCATCGTCGTACCATAGAGTGCCATCGCGTTGGTAATGGCTGCCATAGAGTGCTCGCGGATACCAAAGTGCATATTACGCCCTTTTGGGAAGTCTCCTAGGTCTTCGAGCTCTGTTTTGTTCGATGGGGCAAGGTCCGCGGAACCTCCCACAAAACTAGACACACCTGAGGCAATGGCATTAAGTATTTTATGGTTAGAGTCTCTTGTTGCCATGGCTTTGTCATTGCTAAAGTCAGGGAAAGTAATCTGTGAAAAGTCTGGGTTTTGTAGTTTCTCTAGTGCCACATTTTGCTCTACCAGTGGTGCTTCTTTTTGTCTGTGAATCCACTCTTTTTCTGCCAATTCACCTTTTTCTATGGCACATCTAAAACGTAACAATACATCTTCAGGAATGGCAAACGTCTCTTCAGGGTTAAAGCCCTCTTTCTCTTTGGACTCTGCGATAATTTTGTCTCCAAGAGGTGCACCATGCGTGTGGTGTGTACCCTCTAGCTCTCCAGCACCCTTACCGATAATAGTATTGGCAATGATGATGGTTGGCTTAGTAGCAGTTTTCACTTCATCTAACACTTTTTCGATGTCATCATAACAGTGCCCGTTTATCTTCTTTACATCCCAGTTTTGTGCCAAGAAACGTGCTTCTACATCTTCACTCCATGCGATACTCGTATCACCCTCGATAGTAATGCAGTTAGAGTCATAAATAAGCACCATATCTTTAAGCCCCAAGTGTCCTGCTAACGAACATGCCTCATACGAGATACCCTCTTGCAAGTCACCATCCCCACAAAGACAGTAGACTTTGTGGTCTATGAGTTCACAAGTCTCTGAGTTAACTTGATTTTTGGTGTAGGCTTCTGCCATGGCAAACCCAACTGCATTGGCGATACCTTGCCCCAGTGGTCCCGTGGTAATTTCTATCCCCTCAGTGTGCCCATACTCTGGGTGCCCTGGCGTTTTAGAGTCAAGTTGTCTAAATTGTTTTAGGTCTTCTAGGCTTACATCGTATCCCCAAAGGTGAAGGAGTGAGTAAATTAGTGCAGAACCATGTCCGCCAGAAAATACCAAACGGTCACGGTTGAGCCATTTTGGGTTTTTTGGGTTGTGGCTGAGTTTTTCAGAAAGTAACACAGCGATGTCTGCAAGCCCCATAGGTGCACCTGGGTGTCCTGAGTTTGCCTTTTGTACCATATCTGCTGCTAAGAATCTGATGGTATTTGCCATCTTTTTACGCATTTTGTTTTGCTCTGTCATTACTGCCATGTGAGTCTTCCTTTATTGGTGTCTATGTAAATATTTTGTGATAAGTGGGTTTAAAGCCTCTTGGAGCTTAGTGTCAAACGTTTCAAATCGTCTTTGTAAATCTTTTGCTAAATCATCTGCCTCTTCGACAGTTTTTTCAAGTCCTAAAAGATTGACAAAGCTATTTTTATCGCCATCGTTACCTGTGGTTTTTCCTGCCTCTTCTTCACTCTGTGTTTCATCTATAATATCATCTTGTATCTGAAACAACAACCCAAGGTCTATCCCAAAATCATACAGTGCCTTTTGTACCTTGATATCTAAGCCTACAATCACTGCACCCATTTGTAGTGAAGCAGCGATGAGTTTGGCTGTTTTGTTGGTATGCAGTACCTTGATTTGTTCAATGTTAAGTGGCTGATTTTCAAAATAACAGTCTATCGCCTGCCCCAGCACCATCCCTTGCGCACCACCATTTTGCGCCAAAAGGGTAACCAATTTGATTTTAATATCTTCACGTAGTGGTGCTTGAGAGATCGTTAAAAAGGCATCGGTATTAAGTGCATCACCTGCAAGTATGGCAGTCACCTCATCATAACGCTTATGTAAAGTCTCGTTGCCACGGCGTAAATCTGCATCATCCATAGCTGGCAAGTCATCATGTATGAGTGAGTAGGTATGAAACATCTCTAACGCCAAAGCTACAGACAAAGCCCCATCATAAAGCATCGGTTCATACGCATCTACGATACTCAAAAGCAACATAGGACGAAAACGTTTACCCCCAGCAGTCAACATCACACCCAAAGCATCTTCATACACAGGATGGAAGCTTGGTGCTTGTGGTAAGTTGTTACTGAGATAGTCCTCAAACCGTTTCATGATTGCCTCTAAAATAAATTGGTAAAATTATATCTAAATAGGATAAAATACTTCTATGGATAAAGCACAACAAATAACAATCATTACTTGGACAAAACGACTACTCGGATTTAGCGCCATCACCCTATGGCTCTACATCATCTTCAGCATATCACAATCCCCTGCCCCATTTAGAGAACAAGCACCCTATTGTATGGTAAGTACAATGATGATTTTTGGCTTGTTGTCTATGACTTTTAAAGGCTTGGAGTATTGGGAGAAAAAAGCGTAGCACCCGCTCTTCCTTCATTAATCACGCAACGCGTGCCCTTGTCGTGGCGAACGCCCTTGAAAGCGATAGCAATTCGAGAGGCACGACGATTTTTTGCTTCGTTTTTTCTAAAAAAATGAAGAGAAAAACAACGCCACAGCTAGCATAAAAGGGAAATAAGTAAAAATATACCAGCCATTGGTGCGATGGCAATCGCCCCCTACAATTTACATTTTTTAGCAATAAACGCTATCTGCTCATCCAAGGTAAGATTTTCCACATCGAGCACCACATCAGCCAACTTCTTATACGCCTTTTTACGCTCTTTATAAAGTGCTTTTGCCTTTTTTTCATCTGCAAATAAAGGACGTTTGGCGAGCTTGGCTTCAGCATTTTTAGCCGTTTTCAAACGGTTATGTATCCATTCAAATGAGGCATCTAAAAGTACAACTGTACCCAATTTTTTAAGATTATTCACTTTATAAAACCCACCACCACAGGAGATAAACGTCCCCGACACACACTTTTCTATCCAGTCGGCTGTAGCTTGCTCTTGTTCTCTAAAGTAGGCTTCACCTTTTTTTTCAAAGATTTTTTTAACCTCTTTGTTCTCTTTAGACTCTATGAGATCATCTGTATCGATAATGTAGGTGCCATACTTTTTGGTAAATGCACGCGCAGTTGTACCCTTGCCTACCCCCATGAAGCCTATGATTATTATGTTTTTTTTCATCTTATTGTATTCCACTTATTGGTGTTGTGAGGGCACAACACCCTACACCATGTTGTATCTATCGATAATTTTTTTGACACGTTTACGTAAATTTTTCAATGCTTCTTCCGCTGTTTTACCATCTGATATCAACGATTCAAACTCATCAAATTGGATTTTGGCAATCCATCCAATTTTGGTATGTTTTTTAATCCCCACAAAACGTACTTCTCCGAAGTGCCCTTTGGCTAGTTTGTATATGCGTTCTATTCTCTCGTCTAAAGTTTTTATCTCTTTACTCATTGGTATTCCTTAATCTTTTTATTATTATAGCCAATTCTATTACAAAATAGTTACACTTTTATTTTCTGCCATTCACCCTTATCAAATGTTCTCCACAACCACGTCGCCTTCACAAAAGTATCAGAAATCATCGCAAGGTACACAAAGAGTATATTTTCAAAATACCAAGAGAGCACAAAGGCAGGCATGATACGCACAAACCACAGTGAAATGAGATTGATTTTAAGCGTACGCTTGGTGTCTCCTGCACCTCTCAGGGCACCTGAGAGCACAAAGTTAAATGCAAGAGGTATTTGAGAAACACCTACGATGCGTAAGTAGAGGCTTGCCTCTTTAATGCTCTCGGCATCATCGGTAAAGAGCCAAACAATTTTTTCTGGCATAAAAACCATGAAAAAGGAGAGAATAAACATAAAGCCTACGGTATATTTGAGTACCAAAAGGACATCTTCTCTCGCTTGCTCTGGCTTTTTAGCCCCTAGCCCCTGCCCCATGAGCGCCATCGCCGCGATGGTAAAGCCAATCCCTGGCATGAAAGCCAAGCCCTCCACACGCAGACCTATCTGATACCCTGCCAATACAGCTGTACCATAGTGTGCGATGATGACTGTAAAAAGCATAAAACTTCCAAAGGTCAATGAACGTTCAAAAGAGGCAGGAATGCCTACTTTTAAAGCACGTTTCAAAAGTGACTTCGAGTAGTGCCACACAGGTAAATAGACCATCTTTCTACGTAGGTATAGTACCAAGTAAACACAAAGTTCTAAGATATTGACAATCACCGTACCTACAGCTGCACCCATCACACCTAGTTCTGGGAAACCCAGGTTACCAAAGATGAAAAGGTAATTTAAAAAGACATTCAAAACGATGGAGACTATCTTGATATACATAGGGGTCTTGGTATCGCCTGAGGCATTGAGTGCGGTCACAAACACGAGTTTGACAAAGACAAAAGGCAACATCCACGTAAGCATCTGCACATAGTCTTCACCCAAAGCAACGACTTGGGGTGCTGTGCCAAACCAACCATAAATATGAGACGCAAGGAAATACCACAGTAGCATCATCGGTAGCGAGAGGTAAAAAGCAAACTGTAATAAGGTAGAAAGCCCTGTAGAAGCACGCTTTTTATGCCCTGCCCCTGCAAAACGTGCCAAGAGTGCCGATGTGCCTACATGCAACAAAGTCAATATAGCAAAAACAAACATAAGCGACTGCAAGCCAAGCCCCACAGCTGCTACCGCAAAAGCAGAGATACGCCCTACCATAATGAGGTCGGTAATGACTTGGAGCATATCTAAGAGCGAATTAATCGCCGCGGGAATGGAGAGTTTTAGTATTTTTTGGTGTTTGGGTGGGAAAAAGCGAAGCACTTTAGCTCGTTATCTGTGCGATATAGACATAGAGTAAAACAATAGTCAACGAAGCCGCCGCCATCGTCCATACCGTAGCCACCAACATTTTACCAGCGTTGAACATCTGACGGTATTTATAAAGCAATACAGGAAAGACCACCAAAGCAACAAAGACAGGGAAATACATAATCACACTCAAGTCAAATTTTTCTATGGCATACTGCACTGCCTTAAATGAGGTATAGATAATGATGTACACCACAGAGAGTATCATCATCTGCGCAAACATAAAAAGTACTCTCATGCCTGATTGGTTTTGTTGGTCGTTGTATTTTTGCATCTTAGTTTTCCTCTTTTAGTACCTGTATAATGGCTTGGGTAAGCGCCTCTTTCTCTACAGCACGTATCTGTGCGTCATACGCATCAAAATCCAACCCTTTTTTAACAACACTTTTTTGAAGTATCACCTCTCCCCCATCAAGTTCTGAGCTTACATAATGTACCGAGACACCACCTTCTGCATGTGCATCTTCATAACTTTTTTCGATGGCGTTTAGCCCTTTATGTCTAGGAAGTAACGAAGGGTGCAGGTTAATCGCTTTGATAGTCTCAGTAAACACAGGTGTCAAGATACGCATAAATCCTGCCAACACGCTAAGGTCAGGTTGGTAACGTTTGAGTGTCTCTACCACCACAGTATCATACGCCTCGCGTGAGTCAAAGTTTTTAGGCTCTACCACCCCATAAGGTATGCCATACTCTTGGGCAATGGCTATGCCCTCTGCCTTTGGATTGTTTGTCAGTGCAAACACCACATTTACATCATTCTTGTGTAAAGTCTTGACAATGTGGGCGAAGTTAGTCCCTTTGCCTGAGAAAAGTATGGCTATTTTGTTCATAGTCGCATTGTATCTAATGCTCTCTACAATTTAACTAATTTTGATATACTAATCTACGAGATTTAAAGGGTTGGTTATGAAAAATTTATGGTTTATTTTTATTGGTATGTTGATTGTGTTTACTCTATTTTTTTTGAAATTTACAAATTGGAATTTTGATGATCTTGTAAAAACCTCTTCTTCCAAATCTACACCCACAAAAATAGAAATGCAAACACCTGCAGACAAAAATACCCCAAACCATACGAAAATATCTACATCTATAGACACTTCTACACACACGCCTACAAAAACTAAAAATATAACAGAAACCATACAAGAAAAATCTTTGCCCGAAGATGAACAGATTTATAAAGAAGAAATATCTGAAACAAACCCTGACGAAATAGAAATAAAATCTACACAAAAAATTATGAGAAAAGCAACCGTATTAACAATAACAGGTGCTACAGAAGTAAAAATGAAAATAAAAGCTAAAGAACGTGATGGTATCGTCAAAGCAAAAGTCGCAATCTCACATGATATGCTCACTTATGCCCAAGCAAAGAAAAAAGGTCGTCAAACACATTTTATTACTCATATTACTGGGACAGTGGGGAAAAGGGTTGTTTATGATGTTTCTACAAGCCAATTTCTCTCTAAAAATCCTTTAATGAAATTTTCATTTAAAGGACAGAAAGGTGAGACACTAACAATCCTTTATAAACAACTCACTGGTGAAGTATTTTATGCGAGTAAGCAAATTAAATAGTCTCTTCCAGTCTCCCTACTTCATCTATAATATCCGTAGGCAACATCGCATATGACGCACCACTATAGTTATTGGCAGCCATGACCAACGCAAGTGAAGCTTGCAAGGCAGACTCTAAACCCCTGTAGCCCTGTGCAAGTAACGCAACAATGAGTCCAGAGAGTACATCACCACTGCCACCTTTTGAGAGTTTGGCACAGCCTAGAGGGTTAATGTAGAGTGTTTCCTCTTGCATGATAAGTGTATTGGCACCTTTAAGTAAGAGGGTGACGTGTGGATACCTAGCGTTAAACATACGCACCATCTCGAAGCGTTTGCTTTGTACCTCTGAAACGGTGAGTACCTCATCTGTAAGTATCTTCCAAAGTATGGTAAACTCTTTAGGGTGTGGGGTGATGACTATCTCTCGGTCTTTTTGCTCTAAGA